>Ga0302165_10000213_pt1 | contig 23546 bp, 21 predicted proteins | sample I_Fen_E3_2_FD_193499 | JGI IMG/M metagenome (GOLD analysis project Ga0302165, IMG submission 193499) | Peat permafrost microbial communities from Stordalen Mire near Abisko, Sweden - I_Fen_E3_2 | ecosystem: Environmental > Terrestrial > Soil > Wetlands > Permafrost | place: Sweden: Abisko...
TTATAGGATCAGGATTAATTGCGATTGCGTCATCTCTTTTGGCAGCATTTATCCCGGCTATCAGGTCATCAAAACTTAATCCAATCGATATTATAAGGAATAATTAAGGAGGAAATCTTATGAGCAATATGCTAGAAATAAAAGGTATCAATAAAATATATGGGGAAGAGATTAAGACACAAGTATTGTATGACATCAATTTATCATTTGAACAGGGATCTTTTAATTCCATTATTGGACAATCGGGAAGTGGAAAAAGTACAATCCTTAACATTATGGGAACTTTAGATAAAGCAACTTCTGGAGAAATTATAATTGATGGGAAAAATGTAAAAAATATGTCTAATAACCAACTTGCAGCATTAAGAAATAGTACAATTGGTTTTGTATTTCAATTCCATTATTTGTTACCTGAATTTACGGCACTTGAAAATGTGTTGATGCCTTATGAAATTAAACATGGTAAGGTTACGAAAGAAATCATAAAGAAGGCTGAAGATTATCTGAAACTTGTAGGTTTGGAAGATGTCAAAAATAATTTGTCTACAAAATTATCGGGAGGACAGCAACAGCGAACGGCTATTGCAAGAGCACTAATTAATAATCCAAAGATTATTTTGGCAGATGAACCAACAGGAAATCTGGACTCGGATTCCACGGAAACAATCTATGAACTTTTGCGAAATATCAATCAGGAAATTGGAACAACATTTATTATTATTACGCATGATAAGCGAATTGCAGAAAAAACGGATAGAATTATTGAAATAAAAGATGGAAGAATTAATATGGACATTACAAAGTGATGTGTTAAAAAAGTGAGTATCCTTATGATCCCATTGTTTACAGAAATATTTAAAAATGGGTTGGATTTTCTTGGAAAAGAAGTATAATTAAACTAGGTAAGCGATTTAACGGGGGATTTAATTGTACCGTTAAGTAGTGAAATGCAAATATCTAGTTTATTTTTTTGCTTGTAATTGAGTTATCATTTTGAACCATGTTGCAAGTAATGATTCTAAAAATCAAATAATGCGAGGTGCGCAGAAAGATGCGCAGAAATGAGGATAAGTATGTACTACAGTAATGGAAATTATGAAGCATTTGCACATCCAGAAAAACCAATTGACGTAGACAAAAAATCAGCATATTTAGTGGGGTCAGGATTGGCCGCGCTAGCAGCCGCGTGTTTCTTAGTGCGCGACGGACAGATGAAAGGTGATCATATTCACATCTTGGAAGAACTAAGCCTTCCAGGTGGTGCGTGTGATGGAATTAAGGATAATCAGAAGGGTTTTATTGTTCGTGGAGGACGTGAAATGGAAAACCACTTTGAATGTTTGTGGGATTTGTTTCGTTCGATTCCGTCTATTGAAACAGAAGGAGTTTCTGTTTTAGATGAATTTTACTGGTTAAACAAAAAAGACCCAAATTATTCTTTGATTAGAGCTACGGTTAACAAAGGCGAAGATGCTCATACAGATGGAAAATTTGGATTGAGCGAAAAAGCATCTATGGAAATAGTGAAGTTATTTATGACGATTGACGAGGATTTGTATGATAAGAAGATATCTGATGTGTTAACAGACGAAGTGTTTTCTTCGAATTTTTGGCTTTACTGGAGAACTATGTTTGCATTTGAAGATTGGCATAGTGCATTGGAGATGAAGCTCTATATTCAAAGATTCATCCATCATATTGGTGGGTTACCTGATTTCTCTGCTTTGAAATTCACCAAGTATAATCAATATGAATCGCTCATTCTACCAATGGTCAAATTTCTTGAGGAACACGGCGTTGTGTTCCAATATGATACGACGGTTACAAATGTAATATTTGACATCACAAAAGAAAAGAAGGTTGCTAAAAAGATAATTTTCCAGAAGAATGGAAAAGAAGACTCAATTGAACTGACAGAAGATGATTTGGTATTCGTAACAAATGGCAGTTGCACAGAAAATTCTTCACTAGGAGATAATGATCATGCACCTGAATCGATTGATTCGGCTGGCGGATGCTGGGAGCTTTGGAGAAATATAGCAAAGCAGGATCCTTCATTTGGACATCCAGATAAATTCTGTACAAATATAAAAGAAACTAATTGGGAATCTTCTTCAATTACGACTTTCGATGATAAAATTCCGCCATACATAGAAAAGATATGTAAACGTGATCCGTTCAGTGGTAATGTTGTTACCGGTGGAATCATTACGGTCAAGGATTCAAAATGGCTGATGAGTTATACATTAAACCGCCAACCTCATTTTAAAGAACAGCCCAAAGAACAACTGATAGTCTGGGTTTATGGATTATTTACGGATGTTCCAGGGGATTATATTAAGAAACCAATGAAGGACTGTACTGGATCAGAAATAACCGAAGAATGGTTGTACCATATGGGAGTGCCAGTTCCTCAAATCCATGAGATGGCTACAAAATCTGCAAGTGGTATTCCTTGTATAATGCCATATATAACTGCTTTCTTCATGCCAAGGACTCAAGGTGATAGACCGAAAGTTGTACCTGATGGCTGTACTAATTTTGCATTTATGGGACAATTTGCTGAGACGGTTCGAGATACAGTATTTACAACTGAGTATTCCGTGAGAACTGCTATGGAGGGCGTTTACACATTGCTAAATGTCGATCGTGGCGTGCCAGAAGTGTTTGGCTCTTGTTATGATGTTCGAGTGTTACTTGATTCAACTTCAAAGATGATGGATGGTAAGAAATTGGTTGATATGAAACTCCCATTTGTATTGAAGTTCATCGAAAAGAAAGTTCTAAAGAAAATATCTGGAACAGTTATTGAAGTGTTGCTGAAGCGATATCATATAATCTGATTGGATATGAGAGCAGTAATTAAAAAAATATATATAACGAGACAGCTACACCAGCTGTCTCGTTTCTATTCTTATGATTCATTATCGTTACGTTTATATTCCAAAATGTCACCAGGCTGACAGTCTAGCACATCACAGATCGCTTCCAATGTGGAAAAGCGAATTGCACTAATTTTTCCAGTTTTTATCTTTGACAGATTCACATTACTTACACCAACTCTTTCACTTAATTCATTTAGGCTCATTTTACGGTCAGCCATAACGCGGTCCATTCTTAATATAATTCCCATATTTCCTCATTTCCACACGGCTTTTGTGTATAGCAAATTTGTGCAGACACATTCTTTCATACGCGTGTCTACCTACAGTATTTCATCAGACTCTTTTTGTAAGGCGCAACCGTATTCAAAAATAAGTGCCATACAGTAAAACATAAAAGCACCAATGATGCCTACCAAATTCAAACTAACCGTAAATGAAGCAGGAGAATTTTGAAAATCAAACAATGATATAATCAAATATAGAATAGCAACGCGTTTTATTCTTTTTACTTGTTTCATTTCAAAAGGCGAACTATCGATACTGATATCTTTAAAAATGTTTTGGGCATGGTAAAATAAAGTCGACATTAAGGCCATTCCAATAATCCCGGCAACTACGAGGGCCATTAAACGGTTTGTATCAATATTACTAAGATTAGAATTACTAAATGGACTTCGTAAAAGCACTTCTCCATTTAAAACTAAAAGCATTTTCAGCTATAATAGCCTAGTAAATCGTGAACTAGCAACTATGAACTAGGAAACTACAGAGGTTTTTGGAAACAATTACATACATCACTAAAAATGTTAAAACAGATTATCTGGAATGATTCAACATATAGGAATTATAAATCATAGGCTTCATGTTGCATTGAAGGCAGCATCATCCAATCTGTATGAGACAATTCAATTTCCCTCTAGTTATTTGGCAATGGATTCTGAAAAAGGACTTAAAAAAAGAAAAGAAAAAGGAGCTGAATTTATTACGATGAAAGCATTATCAGGTGGGTTAATTACGAATGTATCAGTGGTGTGCATATCTGGCACACTATCTCGGATTTATTGAATGAAATCCTAGAAACAAAACTTTTGAACTAGCATTTTTGGAGAACTAAAAAGTCGGGATAAGTTTTTTGAGAGGTTCAAGGAGGTAATTCTCTCGAATCATCCATATGAATACCAATATATACAATTTACATTATGTATCCGAATCGTCTTCCGCCAGAATAAGTTTGATCCCTTGCTTGTCGAAATTAACTAATTCATCATTAGGAGAATGTCTATTGGTGATTAAAATGTCCAATTTATTTGCAGGGCATATACTGAGAATAGATTCGTAGCCAATTTTTTCGCAAGGATATAAACCAATGGATTGCTTCGAAGATTCTATAATATCATTTAATAAAGAATAATTATAGCTCTCGTTTGTCGATATACCAAATTCAGATGATATACATGATGAGGTAATAAAACTCTTATCAAAATGCATTTTACCAATTAAACTTTGAGAAAATAAATTTATAATATTTCCGTTATTATCTATTTCTCCACCTCCAATAAATGCTTTTATATTAGCGTGATTAGTCATTAATGCAGCAACAGAAATTGAAGTTGTAAATACAGTTAGTGGAAAATCATTTGGAAGATTGTGCAAAAGTAAATCAAAGAATTGAGGATCGTTAATAAATATAATATCCTGTTTTTCTATTATGGATGCTGCTTTTAATGCTATTGTCGAAATATAATCAGATGAGCCACTGTTTTTCGAATTAGTGGGTTTTAAGGAACTTGTCTGCAAATTGCCCATTAGAGGAAGTGCACCTCCGTGAGTTCTTTGCAACAAGTGGTTTCGCTCTAAAATTCTTAGGTCTCGCCGTGCTGTATCAAATGATACATTAAATTGTAACTGAATATCCCTTGATGATAATCGTCCGCGTTGATTTAATATCTCTAAAATTTTCTGATGACGTTCTTCCATAAACATAAATATCTCTCCTTTTTAATAACAAATATTGGATATTTGTTAGATGCCATACCCTTTGGTTTACTTGTTCAATTTATATAAATTTTATTTCCGCAAGTGGTGATAATGTAAATCACAACAAATATAATATTTCACACAAACGGAAATAAAATTATGTGCTCAAAATATACCACAATCTCTCTACCTGATATTTTACATGATTGTCAGGATATGTTTCTTTCCAACAGTCCTACATCTTTCTTTCTTTTGAATGAAAACATTGATATTCGTTTTTTTATTTCAGAAGATTGGTTCTATTCCTACTGATTCCGTTTTTCGAAAGTATCTAATCTTGTTTAATATTTTTCGGAGCAGATTTTAAAAGGGGTTCATTGTATATTGGATTGGTGTATGATGTTCCAAGCGAAGAAAGAACTATAACTGATAATTTCGCGGTTAAAAAGGTCAATAAATACACATATGTAATGCTAGATCATTCCGACTCTAGCATATGTTAAATAATTTACTATTACGTTTCTATATGGTTGTTCATTAAAACGTCGATCTACAATATTTTCCATTTTAGTTTCATTATATGAATCCTCTATTTCATATCAAATTAATTTCATTAAAACACAGATGTTAGTTTTGAGTAATGAGTTATGTTGTATAGCAAGTTATAGAAGATTCAATAGGTAAGTCTCTAAGTGCTTGATGACCTCATTTTTTTTGTGAAATGGTAGTAAATAATTTTTTGTGCTTTCTTTAATAAAAGAGACAAAGCTATCTAGCACATAATCACATTTAATACTGATAATGTTTCCACTATAATGCTTTATTATAACATAGTCGGGATTAATGGAAAAGACACACATATGATCAAGAACAGATTCCGATAGAAGTTTTAATTCGAAATTGTCATTTCCCAATAACATGATGATATGTCTGATATACTCCTTATAATCCTTCGCAGTATACACTATTGGATTATTGCTAAATGTATCTAAAAGTTGATATGTAACTTTTCCTGAATTTAGTGTTCTAAGATCCGGCAAAACAGCATACAGGGTAATTTTGCTAATAGCTAAATTTTTCTGGAATAATTGATTTAAGAACGCTTGATGTCCTAAAATTATATTGATTTTTGTTTCTTCCAAATTGGATTTACATTGCATTATTTGTTTCTTTAGTAGTTCAATCGGCATGACAATATTAGATAAATATGGTAGTAAAAGAGTGTGAATACTTGGCTTTATAGTAATATTACAAAGATTGCTATAGAAATATTCGTATGATTTGTTTTTATATGAATAAACTAAAGGCTTTGATTTCTTTAGTAATGCGTTAAATTGGATATTATAGAAATTAATATTGTCTTTATCGGTTAAATAATAATATATACAATTGTCTTCTGTTCCTACAACATTGCTGCATACAATAGCGGCAATCTCTGGAACAATTATGCAAAAATGTGAAAATAAGCTATCACGAGGAGAATTCACATAAAAACCTTCAGCTGAACCTGTCATATAAAGAGGCAGAAGTGCTTCTATAATAGGGAATATCTCGTTGCTGTTTGTTTCGGTATTATGTATTATTTTAAATTTGTATTTTTTTATTAGGGGAGGATACATGAATTCTGTTAGCAGATGAATCCATGATTTCTTTGTCCAATCTATTTTTTGATCTGAATATACTTTAACAATTCCAGGGCATTTTGAATTCATAAGGGTATAAATTAAAGCGTGAATTGCATCTTTTAAATCAGTATATCTATGAAAAGTTTCATGGATTTTAATTTGAGGTAAATTATATTCGTTTAAATCGCTGGATATCGTGGAGTATAATGATAGCTTGTCTGTATATTTCATTACTTTATCTAGTCGAATGGTATATGTTATTTCGTCCGAAGAATAAAGCCAATCTAAAAAATATTCACTGAATTTATCTTGTTCAAAGGTAGTGAAATCAGGGCAAACTCCAAGGAAAATTTTCTTCTCTTCAGAAATTCCTTTAGTTTCAATTACTTTATAAAAATAATGACTTAAATCTTTTGTGAAATCAGATTTTTTTTTAGGGACACGTTTTCCATTTTTTATACGGCTAATTAATGAGGCGTCCAAGTTAAGTGCTTTGGCAAGCTTCATATTTGAAATATCAAGTAAATTCATTAATCTTGTTAGTTTGTCTCCAAATAACATGGGGGGGGTATTGGGAAGTATATTGTCATTAGTATTATTGTGATTGTCAGTTGTTTGTAAAAATTGACGAATAGAATCACTGGGAGAATTTGCCTCGGTTAATTTGCAGATGTTTACCAATTCATTCCAAAGGTTATTATTAACCGTATATATAGCAATTCCGTTACATAATAAAATAAACTGTTTTGACATTGCTGCTGGGATTCTTGTGGCATTGCGATATCTGCTTATCAGAGATGGATCTATACCACTTATTTTTGCTAAATCCGCATTGGAGCATTTGATTGTTTCTATAATGATATCTAATCTTTTACTGAAATCCATGTACTATCCTCCTAGTTGTTCACATAATATAATAAGCGTTAGTCTCTATTAATATTGAATAAGGCGAATAATGGAATTTGAGAAATGATACTAAAGTGTCATTGACATTTGATGGGGATGTGTTACCAAATGTGAATAAAGTGTGAATAATAATAACATAAAATAAACACCTTATAAAAATATATTATACCTCATCAAGGAAAAAGTCTAGAGTTAAATTTATTATATTTTAATAAGTGCGTAATATATTACTTGAAAATTCATATTTCTTAATGCAGATACTATTTCATTACAAGCAAAATTCTCTACTATATTATTTTCTGATAATTTGTATATCATTAAAGATATAAAACATGTAGTTTCTTGTTCGATTAAGGGAGTGCCAATACCTAAAATTCATTTTCCTGCGACCTCACCATCTGCAATTCAATGTTGCTCATTCTTTTACCTTTCCAATGTTTCTTATATTGCATCACATTGCTATACGTTATAAAACAATCAATGTGATAAATGAAAAAAATAAGCTTATAACAACCCTTACAGAGATATTGCGAAATATAATTGTCAAAGACAAGGGCTATTATCAACCGTATATATAGCAATTCCGTTACATAATAAAATTAACTGTTTTGATATTGTTGCTGAAATTCTTGTTACATTACGATATATGCTTATTAAAGATCAATCTATATCACTTATTTTTGCTGAATTCACATTCAAGTATTTTCTTATTTAATCATGTCTAATTTCTTATTGAAAACCATGTAGCACACTCTTGACTGTTCACATAATATAACAAGTGTTAATAAATACTGATGCAAATAGGTGGAAAATCGGAATTTGAGTGATGACAGCAAAGTGTCACTGACATTTACTGGAAAAGTGTTCTAAAACGTGAACAAGTGTGTATAATGGGGGAATAGAATAATGAAATAGAATAATGATACAAAATAAAAAAATTAAGAGAATTATATTATACTTTCACAAACTAAATAACATATTTTTATAATATATATTTAGACTTAGGAGAGGAGAAAAAATGGAACTTCATAATATTGCGCAAGAATTAAACGACAAGCATTTGAAGAGTCGCGTTTTAATTGTAGACGATTCTAAATTTGCATTGAAAATATTAAACGATATTCTGTCAAAAGAAAATTTGAATGTAGTTGCAGAAGCAAAAAATGGATATGAAGCAATAAAACTAACTGAGAAGTTTCAGCCGGATATTATTTTCCTGGATGTGGAAATGCCTGGAATGGATGGGATAAGCGCGCTCCCTAAAATATTGGAAGCAAACAAAGCTTCTTATGTCATCATGTGTACTGCAGTTGGTCAACAAAATATTATTGATAAATCTTTAAAAGCTGGTGCGAAAGACTGTGTGTTAAAGCCTTATAAAAAAGAAAATATTATCCAAGTTATTCATTCCGCTTTAGCTCAGAATCAAGAAAAAAATAAAATGTCATTTGAAAAATCTGAAGAAGAAAAGAGAATAAGTCTTGGAAAGAAGGAAAACCAGGTAGAGAGAGATCGTATAATTACCCAAACAGAAGATATAAAATCTGACAATTTGAATACGATGGCTAAGGAAACATTACTAGATATTTGCGATAACAATTTGAATAATTATATCGAACTGACAGACATTGACGAAGTTGATGATAGTGATGAAAAATATCTTGAGAATGAGGATATAAACTTTAAAAGTGTAATAAAATTTGAAAAATATATACAAACCACACCCATAAACAGTTTAATGGATGATGCTGATGATAGTCTTTGTTCATTAAATGACAGTAATGATTTAACAAGTACGGAGGCAGAACTTAAAACAGTAGAAAATGATACCGATGAATATGCACTTGAAAAGACAAATGATAATATACTTGAAATAAGTACGGTGGAAGAGCTTAAAACAGTAGCAAATGATACCGATGAATATGCACTTGAAAAGACAAAAGATAATATACAAAATCCAAATGTTAACATTCAACATGATTTGAATGTTAACAGCTCAGAGATCATTGGATGTGAGTTAAACCAAATAAGTTTAGAAAGTTTTATCTCAGATAATACATTTCAATTGCAACTATATTCTAATGCTAGTATTTATAATAAAAATTGCCCAGATATTTTTAATTCATACGAATTAAGGTACATATGGGAAAACAGATTTGGATACTATGGTGATATGAAAATATTACATGTTGATGCAGACATCATATATCGTTTTGACAAATTAGGATGGAATAAGAACGATAATGAATGTACCGATTTAGATGAGGAGTTTCTTACTTCGCTAATTAATTCGTATTTCTTATGCAATAAACTTATTAATAAAATAGATAAATTGGAAATAATGCAGGGAGTTATTCAGAAAGGAGCTTATAGAGTATCAGCATGTAAAGCAATGAAGTCTTACGATTGCAACAATGACATCATTATGTCAGAGTGCATTTATGAAGAAATTGCCATGGAAGAGGAAATACCAAATGCCCTATTGATATTACTAAACGACGTAATAGAGCATAAGGGTAGAAGGGTTTTAAAATAGGGTGGCTGAAATTATTGCCATATAACAACACATGGGAGGTAGAGCTATGATTACTTGTACAATATCTAAAAAAAATATGGAGAGCTTAAGCTTGGCTTTAGGAGAAAAAAACAAATTGTCTCTTTTGAGTAGTGATGTTAATAGAGAACTTTCAAAGGACGACCAAATTGCACTTGATCAAATGGGAGTAACCGATATTGAGGGGAATATAAATCCTTTGATTCAACCGACTATGAATATTTTATCACAGCCTTATGCAGTGGTTAAAATGTACTTTACGGGAGGATCAAGCATTTTTGAACATAATATCAATTATGATGAGAATTTTGATAAGTACGTTTCAGTGACGGTTACTCCTAAACATATCTGTATTGATGATGTTTCTCAGCCAATTAGTATCATAAGTGTCTTAAAGAACTTTATTGGAATAAGTAATATTAAAAGTATTGAGATATCCGGAAAATATAATGAATATGAAGCTCGTGTTCTTGCTTCTGTTTTAGATATAGAAAGAAGAGCATATCTTAGGGCATTTGTTGATGAAATTTCTATTACAAGTACTACATTCAATTCAAATATGATATGGAGAATTACGAATAGTACAAGTTCTAGCATACAATGGCTGGTTTCTATTATTGGCGACATTATAGGCTCACATGAATCATTATCTTTGCAGCAGGTACAAATGGGAATTGATGGACTTGTAGAAAAAGGCGTTCTAGAAAAAGATGGTGATCAATATCGGTGTATTGGTCAAATGTCAAAACTTTCCGGAAGAATGATTATTATTGATAATATTTTGTCTACTCGTATTAGCAAAATTAATAGTGACAATAATATTGTTTCATCAGGTTTTACTTGTGTTCAGTCAGGTGTTCATGATTTGCTTTTTCTGGATTATGATGGAAAGGAAGTCTCTTTTGAAATGATTACATCATCTGCTTTATTAGATTGTATGGAGAAGTTTATACGAGGAAATACTATTTTTCCAAATGAACTAAAAACAGAGTGATTAAAGACAGAAGAGAGGTGATTGACATAGATAAGAGAGAAAATAAGATTATAGAATTACTGCTTAAGGCAGAACTTCTAGATGAAGATAAAATCAACGAAGCGTTAGAATTGCAAAAAAAAACAGGTAACCGTTTGTCGACAATTTTGACGGACTATAATTTTGTAAGTGAAACGCAGTTAATGGAAGTGTTGGAATTTCAGCTGGGGATTCCGTTTATTGATTTAAATAGTATGGTGATTGCTCCGGATGTTCAGAAAATCATTCCATACCAGATTATTAAGAAATACAATGTCCTTCCAGTTAAACTAGATTTAAAGCTTCTTTATGTTGCGATGGAAGATCCTCTTAATTTTATTGCGATTGAAGATATAAGGATAGCTACAAATTTAGAAATCATCCCCGTAATCTCTTATAAGAAATCTATATATGACAATATTAATAAATTATATGGCGATGAGACATCGGATAACGCAATTGAAGAATTTGAAAAAGAAGCTAGCACATTTAATGATGTTTTATTTGATTTACAGGATAATCCATCGATTGAGGTAGATAGCGCACCTATAGTAAGACTGGTTAATGCCGTTATAGAGCAGGCGATTACTGAAAAAGCTAGTGATATACATATTGAGCCGTTGGAAACAGAAATTCAAATTCGTTACAGGATTGATGGAAAACTTATTTTGGCAAAAAAGATACCTAAAACAACGCTATCAGCCATTGTTGCAAGAATAAAAATACTGGCAGAACTCGACATAGCGGAAAAGAGGCTTCCGCAGGATGGGCGTAGTGATTACAAAGTTAAAGATAGAATTTATAATCTCCGTGTATCTATTTTGCCAACTATTAACGGAGAAAAGGTTGTACTGCGTATCTTGGACAAGACTAATTTTTTACTTCCAAAGGAACAGCTTGGCTTTACAACGGAAAATCTCATAAAGTTTGATCAGCTACTTATGAATCCACACGGAATCATATTAATAACGGGACCAACCGGAAGTGGTAAATCTACAACTCTCTACACGATGCTAAGTGAATTGAACAAGGTATCAGATAATATAATCACCGTGGAAGACCCAGTAGAATATATGATTGACGGTTTAAACCAGGTGCAGGTTAATGCAAAAGCTGGACTTAATTTTGCAAGTGCTTTAAGGTCATTCCTCCGTCAAGACCCTGACATCATTATGTTGGGAGAAATTAGAGATAAGGAGACTGTTGATGTTGCATTAACTGCAGCAATAACAGGACATCTTGTACTAAGCACACTTCATACCAATGATGCAATCAGTTCCATTTCTCGTCTGGTTGATATGGGAGTTCAAAGATATATGGTTGCAGTAGCTCTGATGGGAGTTATTTCACAAAGACTAATTAGAAAATTATGTCCGCATTGTTTACAATCATATATACCAGGAGAACATGAATTGAGATATTTGGGATTGGATCTGGACAAAGAAATTACATTTAAAAAGGCGCAGGGTTGTAGTCGGTGTAATTATAGCGGATACAAGGGGAGAATTGCAGTGCACGAAATCCTACTTATCGATCAAGGACTTAGGGAACTTATTGCACGCAACGCTACATTAAGTGAATTGATGGAACATTCAATTAAACAAGGGATGGGAACTTTAAAAAGTGAATGTATCAAACTTTTAAAACAAGGAATTACGTCCTTTGATGAAGTAAGTGAAATAACTTACACACAGAATACGGAGGAATAGATTTTGAATGTTGATGATTTACTAATGAATTCGATTAAATGTCGGGCTTCTGATTTACTCATAACAACAGGATTACCTGCAATTGTTAGAGTTCACGGGAGATTAAAACCCCTTAACCAGGAATATCTTATGCCGGACAATACCGAGGAGATTATAAAAAAACTAACTGGAAACAAGAATTGGGATAAATTGAATAAAATAGGAGAAGTTGATTTCTCATATTCTATTCAAGAAAAATATCGTTTCAGAGTTAACGCATACAAGCAAAGAGGCACTTATAGTGCAGCACTTCGTTTGATAAATTCAGAGATACCAAGCTTTGAGGAGTTAAGGCTTCCTAATGTAATCAAAGATTTGGCAGACAAGAACAGTGGTCTAGTTCTAGTTACAGGACCGACTGGAAGCGGTAAATCTACTACTTTAGCAAGTATGATTAATTACATTAATCATACAAAGGATAGGCATATTATTACATTAGAGGATCCTATTGAGTATATATTCAGTCATAAGAAGAGTGTAATAGAACAAAGGGAAGTGGGTTTAGATACGTTAAACTTTGCTAATGCATTAAGAGCATCTTTGAGAGAAGATCCGGATGTAATTCTGGTTGGAGAAATGAGAGATTACGAAACGATATCGATTGCATTAACAGCAGCAGAAACTGGTCATTTAGTTTTTAGTACGCTTCACACAATAGGTGCTGCCAGTACAGTTGATAGAATTATTGACGTATTTCCATCACATCAGCAGCAACAAATACGTGTCCAAATTGCCATGACGCTTCAGGGGATTATTTCACAGCAATTATTAACTAAGCAGGATCAATTGGGCAGAGTTGCAGCATTTGAGACGTTAGTTGCCAATACGGCTGTCTGTAATAATATAAGGGAAGGAAAAAGTCATCAGATAAATAATATCATACAGACGAATGCTAAATCAGGTATGAAGCTGATGGATGATTCGTTATGTGATTTGTGTAAACAGGGATTGATAAGTCGTGAAGATGCATTTACACATAGTATTGATGTGGAATATATGAAATCAGTTATGGGTAGATACTAAAAAATCATCGATAGGGAGGATTATTATGCCAATCTCAAAGCATGTGATATTTAAGCTTGGGGATCAAAATTTCAGCTTAGATATTAATGATGTAATAATGATTGAGGACACAAGGGAATTAAAGAGGGTATCAGTATTTCCTCATAACTTAAAGGGAATAATTACTCTTAGGGGGGAGATTATTTCCGTATATAGTTTGAGAAGAAAAATTGGATTAGAAGATGTATCTCCTAGTTCAGAGAATATGCTTGTGATTACTGCTTTAAATGATAATATGCAAATTGCCTTTGAAGTAGATGAAGTGTTAGAAATAGTTGATGTGACAAAACAACAATTTATGGACGTCCCTTACATTGGGCAGACAATTAATAATACATTCATAAAATCAGTGATTAAAGTTAACGATAAGCTTTTGCTGTATTTAGACAAAAATAAGCTCGTGTCAGAACAGGAGCAAAAGATAATTAACACAGTAATGGTGAATAAGCTATATGAGAAAAATTAAGTTTAAAAATGAAAAGGGATACTAATCCTGAATAAGATTATAGGATTTATAAGCTATGCGTAATAGAAAGAAAGGAGAAAAGAATTTATGCCAAAGTATAGTTTTACGGCAATTAATATGTCTGGAAAGACAATGGATGGTGTTTATGAGGCACAAAATGAACAAGCAGTTATAGATTTATTGCGACAAAAATCTTATTACTCTTTGAAACTTGAAGAGATAGTGGCTCGTAAGGATGTTAAAGAAATGGAGCTGTTTTCCAGAATCAAAACGAAAGATTTATCAATTTATTGCAGACAGTTTTCCTCTATTTTAAAAGCTGGTATGCCATTGATTAAATGTTTAAATATGCTAGCGGATCAAACAGAAAATGTCACGCTTAAAGCAATAACAAAAAATGTGAATGATGAGGTGCAAAAAGGAAGTTCATTGTCACAGGCTATGCTTTTACACTCAAAAAAAATTCCTTCCATTTTAATTAATATGATTGCTGCCGGTGAAGAAAGTGGAAAGCTGGATCATTCTTTAGAGGTGATGGCTGAACATTTTGAGAAGGAGCATAAGACAAGGTCAAAAGTGAAGGGTGCAATGACATATCCGATTGTTGTACTTATTGTTGCACTTATCGTTGTTATTATAATGTTAGTTGTAGTGGTACCTACCTTCAAAGGAATCTTTGCATCAGCAGGTGCAGAGCTACCGTTACCAACCAAGGTACTCTTGGGGTTGAGTAATATATTGCAATATCATGGACTCGTATTGGTTGGACTCGTAATAATCGCTGGAGTAATACTTAAGATGTATATGAATACTGATAAGGGAAAGTTATATTTTGATAAACTATTATTTCAGATTCCCGTATATGGAAAATTTATGAAGAAATCAATTGCAGCACAATTCTCAAGAACAATGGCAACTTTACTTTCGTCAGGTGTTGCAATAACAGAGGCACTTAAAATAACAAGTAAGGTAATGGGAAATCGATACATTATGAATGGAATGAATGATGTGATTGAACAGGTAAAACAAGGAAAAGGACTATATGGTCCGATAAAAGCACTCCATATGTATCCGACGATGCTTGAAAATATGATCCTTATGGGAGAAGAATCAGGAACATTAGATGAGATGCTAAATAGAGCGTCGATATTTTATGAGGATGAGGTTGATAGAGCAGCAGACAACTTAACCTCAATGTTGGAGCCAATAATTATCGTATTTCTTGGATCTATAATTGCATTTATTGTAATCGCAATTATGCTTCCTATGTTTGAATTGAATAATTTGGTTGGAAAAGTATAAGAAACATTAAAAAAGTCAATCAAGGGTTATTGTTTCGGCCGGATCATATTCCCTTTGATTATATAAAAAATACTAGGAGGATTTATTATGTTAAGAGAGTTAAGCGAGTTAAAGGACAATGAGAAAGGTTTTACTTTAGTGGAGTTAATAGTGGTTATTGCAATAATGGCGGTACTTGCTACTTTGCTTATTCCAAGAATTATGGGTAATGTAGCTGATGCAAAAAAACAAAAAGAGGTTACTACAGCTCAGACGATTGCAAGTGAATTAACAATTTGGAATGCAAAAGCAACAGCAGATAATCTTACTACTACAGTACCAGTTGTTAATAAAGTGATTACAGCAGCTGATTTACCTACTGATCTTGCATTGCCAGCAGGCACAACATTTCCTGACTCAGCAGATGTTGTAATAAATGTAGACGCGAATGGAAATGCAAGCATCCAAATTAAGTAAATAAAGTAAGGTGAGTGAGTATTATGGAATACATATTAATTTGTATTATTGGAATGGTAATTGGAAGCTTTTTAAATGTTTGTATTTACCGAATTCCAAAGGGGGAATCAATCGTATTCCCCCCCTCTCACTGCTTTCATTGTCAGCATAAATTAGCTGTCTGGGATTTGGTTCCGCTAATAAGTTATGTGATTTTAAAAGGACGATGTAAATATTGTAAGGAGAAGATAGCATTACAATATCCAGCAGTTGAATTACTAGTAGGCGTGCTGTTTATGTTGAATTACCACAAATATGGTTTTCGTTTGGAATGTATTATTTATATGTTTTTGATATGCTTACTGGTGGTTGTATCCTTTATAGATATCAATGATATGGTGATACCAAATAAATTCAACATAATTATTGCTGTAATAGGGCTTGTTAATTTGCTATTGGTTCGTAATATTACTATATTTGATAGCCTGGGTGGAGCGCTCGTCGGTGGGGCAATGTTGCTACTGATTGGAAAAGTTGGAGGCTACATTACACAAAAGGATGCAATGGGTGGAGGAGATTTGAAGTTACTGGCAGCGTGTGGTTTTTATATTGGTATAAAAAATACACTGCTTGCACTAATGTTGGCATTTAATTATGCGGCGATAATAGTGCTTATTCTATTATTTACAAAAAAACTGAAAAGAAATCAGAATATTCCGTTTGGACCATTTATTTCTGCCGGTGTATTATCGATAATCCTATTATTTTAAGATTATTACATGGTTGTAACATCATGAATTACGTGAATTATGGAGGTCGCATGAGAAAAAAAGAGAAAAGTAGCATGTTATCATATGGCAATATTGGCAATAAACGAAGAGAAAATCTGTTAAAGATGCAAAAATCAATGATAGGCATTGATATTGGCTTTAGCGCTATTAAAATAGTGCAAATTAAAAACAATAAAGTAGTAAAGTGTGGGATGAAAACAATTCCAGAAGGAATGATGAACCAAGGTAGAATTATGGAACCATCACAATTAGTTTCAAATATAAAATTATTATTAAAAGAGAATAAAATATCAGGAGATTTGTGTGCAATTTGTATTTCTGGTAATGAAATAATTGTAAGAGAGATGAAACTTCCTGAAATGAACGAAAATCAGATTATGGAAAATGTAAGACAAGAAATAACAAGTTTTCTTCCGATCAACCAGGAAGAATATATTGTTGATTATAAAATTCTAGACTATATTGAGCCTAAAGAAGGAGTAAATGGAAAGCTCAAAATCATGGTTGCAGCAGTTCCAAATAGTATGGCTCAATCCTATTTGGATGTATTAAAGATGGCTAATTTAAAAATATGCTATATCGATGTATTTCCGAATATAGCTGGTAAGCTGGCACAACAGATTACATCTGGCAAAGCAGGAAATATTGGTATAATCGATTTTGGAGCTTATTCCACTAATTTTATAATAACGAAAGATGGCAATTACATACTTCATAAGACAATGACAAATGGAGGCGATTATCTTACCACACAAATAAGCAAGAAATATAATATTGATATGCTTGATGCAGAAGAAATGAAGAAAAAGAAGGATTTTTTTGTCAATAATTATCAAAATGGAGAAAATAGATTTGTTGAAACTTATATGAATTATTTGGTTACGGATATGGAGAGAACAATTGACTTTTTTAAAAATAATAATAATCAAGTCGGATTGGATTCTATTTATATTACAGGCGGAGGAAGCCTCTTAAAGGGTCTGCCAGCTTTTTTGAATCAGCATCTTAATTTGGAAATAAATCATCTCTCAAATGCTTTGCGACAATATACACGGAATAATAGTACTTCAGATGAGATGGCTTTCTATGCACACGCCATCGGTAGTACACTAAGGGAGGAGTAGAACAAAAATGATATATGATATTAATCTATTACCCAAGAATAATAGAAACACATCAAAAAAAATCGAACAAAAGATGATTTTTACGGGAATATTGTTTGTGATTATTCTTGTGGCTTGTTTTTATCTTTTTCCCCTACAACAAAAGCTGTTCTTCAATAAAAAGATACAGGAACAAAATAATTTAATTGATTCCTATGCAAGTGTTCAGAAGAATTATAGTGATTTGACAGATAGAATTAATAATATAAATAGTAATATGTCAACGTTGAAGTCAATACGTAATGATAGGAAAGATTTAAGTGCCTTATTGAATGACATCGAAAAACGTATACCAAGTAATACTAAACTAAACTCGATGCAATTAGAAGATGGGCGGCTTGTAATAGAAGGAGATACATCAACCTTTAAAGAAATAGCACAGTTTATTGTTAATTTAAGAAGTTCAGAAGAGGTAGAAGAAGTGACGTTTACTACTGCAACTAAGCAGGAAGATAATACTGTTTTAGCCACACAGAAACTTTACTCTTTTACATTAAATGTAAAGTATAAGTATAGCGATATGCTTAAAAATTCACAAGAAAACGTACAAGCTGGTATTGGAGGTGGTAAAAATTGAAGTTGACTAATAGAGAAAAGATTTTATTACCACTTGTTTTGATGTTTTTAATAGCAGCAATTTTCATTAATAATATTTTTGTGCCGATCAATACAGAAAACAGCATTTTGAAAACTCAGATTAAAAATAATAAGGTTAAAATTTTGGACATGCAGGCAAAAGAAGATATGAATGTGACATTGGATTTGCAGGCAAAGGCTTTAAAAGATAAAGTTATGCAAGATAATAAAGATGTATTGACTGTTTGGGATCAGGCAGCAATTCTTGCCTCAATAGAAGATACAATTAGTGATCTTGCGGACAAGAAATCAATTGATTTTTATGATATTGTAAATACGAGTTCGATTAATGCTGGAGTAGTTACGGTTGTGGCTGATACGAATTACGATAATCTTCAAATATTCTTAGAAAAGATGGAAAAAGGAAAGTATTTTAATACGATTTCTAGAGTCGGTGTAAATAAATTATTAACAACAGCTGGACAAAATTCGAATAATGAAATAGAAGTCAGTCTCGATATCACATTTTATTCAACAACTTTTGAAAGTACTTATCCAGATAAATATGATTTTATGAATGCCAATGTTGGAAAAATAGATATATTTAAGTAGGAATGCATAAAAGAAAAAGAGAGGGATTGACATGAAGCAACTAACAAAACAGGCAAAAAATGACGTAGGTTTTACATTGGTTGAAATAATTATGGCGATGTTTATTTTATCTCTTATTGCATCATCCGCTTTATTGGCATTTGTATTTTCAATAAAAACATCAAAAGATAATCAATATCAAATGACAGCAATGAATTTAGCAAATGACAGGATAGAATATATAAGATCCATACAATTTGCTGATATAGGAACTAAGAGCGTTGAAGGTTCAAAAACGGTATATGGGGATCCCAAAGGGGAAATATTGCAATCAGAGATAATAACAGTGGCTGGGGTAAACTATAAAATTGATACTACAATCAACTGGGAGGATGAAAGCGGCTGGGAAACCAGTACTACGGACTGGGATTATAAGAGCATCAGAATAGAAGTGGCGCCTCAGATTCCCGGAAGAGAATCAGAGTTAACGAAAGTTATTAATACTTTAGTGACTAGAGATTCAGCTCAGCCTATTTTATCAGGTTCAAATATCGCATTACGTGCAATACGTGGATGGAAGAGTACTCCATCGCAGGTGCAGCCAATAGCCAATGTGAAGGTCAGTATGACGGGACCTAGCGGACCAAGACAGGTGAAAACGTCATCAAATGGAGTTGCAAGATTTATTTCTCTGCAATCGGGAGGCTACACTGTGAATTTGGATTGTTCAACTACAGGAATGATGCTACGACCTGATATTTCCGCTAGCTGGAGTTTTACTTTGGCAAGTAGTGCTACAGTAACAAAACAAATTGAAGTGGAATACCCATGTTATCTAAGAATTCAGTTAAAAATCTTAGGGGGTAATACCATTATGCTATCTGATACTGAGACAGGTAATATTGATATAGCCACTCCGTTCGGAAGTCCTATTAATAAGGATTTTTCTAAAGCAAACCTTACGACGGAAGGATATTTGGCTCAAGATTTAATTGGACCATTATGGCCCGTTGGAAGCGGATATTCTGGAGCGTATACAGTTACAAATGTTAAATTAAATGGAAGAACCTACCAGGGAGCATATGAAACAATTAGCGGGATTGAATCACCATGGTCTGGGACTTTTGAAAAGCCAGGAACCGTGAAAACGATTACTTGTTATTTCAAGTAATTTCCAATATACTAGTTGATTTTATATACATAGGGATAATTTAATCTCTTTGGTAAGGTTTGTTTTGTGAAAAATCTTGAAGTAAATGGCATATTAGTTGTAAGCCTTTAAAACTATTATTTTCAAGAAAATTAATGTTTTATGTTGGCTTTACATATTTGCTGAATTTATGTTTATTAGAAGTTTGGAGGTGTAATATAAATGCATAAAAATAATAATGGATTTACGCTGGTCGAACTTATTATTGCAGTTGCATTGTTAACTGGAGTACTGGCAACAATATATTACTTTTTTAGTGTCTCAATGCATTCCTATAATTATGTGCAAGTACATTATACAGCTGAATTAGAAGCAAGAAAAGTAGTTAGAAGTATGGCAGAGGATATCAGAAAAGCAAATGGGGCATCAAGTGCTGGCATTGCGCATCCTGCAGTTGAGGTTATTGATGCTGGAATGAGATTAAACATTTATACGGACATTGATGGTGATGGTGTAATGGAACTAGTAATATATAAAATAGAAAATAATCAATTAAAATATGGTAATGCTGAGCTTGGAAGTTCTCCAACAAGTTGGAAAGTACTGGCTGATAATGTCATTAATAAAACAGAAACTCCTGCGGTAGCTGCATTCATAATCAGTGGTAAACAGATTAACATCAGGCTTGATATTGGGAATAGTAATAATTCGCTGAAGGAAGGACCTGTTAGTATTAAGACAAGTATTTCAGTTAGAAGTAAGGGGGCGATGAATTAATGAAACCTAGGCGAAATTCAAATGCAGGCAGTGCGTTACCGGCTGTGTTGCTCGTTATGGCAATTGTAATGACATTGGTAACAGCTGTAGTTTCATTATCTTCAACTCAGACAAAAGAAGAAATATTCTTTGAGGATGATACCAGCGCATTTCATGCTGCGGAAGCAGGAGCGAATAAGTATTTATGGTTCCTAAATAAGGAGGGAAGTACTATTGATATGGATACAGTGATTACATATCCAGAGGGTAATCCAACTGCTGCATATCAATTGAAATCGATTACGGATAATGCCAATACGAAAACGATAAGATCAACGGGATGGAAGCTTAGTGATCCAGATGTAAAACAAACCGTGGAAGTGACTTTTCAAAAAAGAAGTTTTACACAATACATTTATTTTTCAGACGAAGATCCGGACAGTATATTTTGGTCAAGCGACGATAACTGTTATGGACCATATCATACCAATACAAGTCTAAGTTCGAGTGGACATCCTAATTTTTGGGGAAAAGTAACGACTGTGCAGGGAATTAAATATCAAACCAATTCATCAACTGACTCACCTGTTTTTCATGCCGGTTATGAAAAACTAACATCTAAAATTGAAATGCCAGCCAATAATTCTGAATTGATGGGCTATGGATTGGATTCGCAGGGTTACTACTATGCAGGTCGGACCAGTATTATGCTAAATAGTGATGGCACGATAACGGTATGGAATCCAAATAATACACCGGCGATACAAACACGTCCGTTGCCAGTGAATGGTGTCATATATGTAAACGAAAAGAGCGGTTCTAATTACGATGATAAATTTAATCCAAATAACGGCAATGTATTTATCTCAGGCGTATTGGACGGAAGGTTAACGGTAGCTGCAAAACATGATATTTATGTGACCGGATATAATCCGACCGTATTAAACAAGAATTCAGCAGGTATAACGAATGGCATTACGTATAAGGATACACAGATCAACTTGAATGATAGTGTTATTACCGTTAATGAAACTGCTGGACAAGCTGAGTCTGATATGCTTGGATTAGTGGCGGATGCCAATGTGGCGGTTTTGACACAAGGATGGTTCAATGATAAAAATGTTGATTCGTCAAGACCTAATATGAATATCTATGCTGCAATTATGGCAATCAATAATAGCTTTATTAATTCAATGTTCATACCAGGAAATCCCCCAAGTGCTTATCCAACTCCTGGAGGAACACTGACAGTACGGGGAGCCATCATCCAAAATAAACGTGGAGCAGTTGGTTATGTTGGAGGAACGGGCTACAAGAAAAATTATGCGCATGATATAAGAATGATGTATGATTCTCCCCCACATTTTCTTAAACCAGATGGAAGTGGATGGGAGATTACTGAGTGGAATGACTGAATAACTGAATAAAATTTATAAATTTGTAGGGAGCGTTTATATTTTGAAATTATCATATAGATTTCAAAATACATTTAATAAGAGAAAGCGATACTGCTTGTGAAGAAGTGGCTTCAATTTTTAAAAAATGAAAATCATGAGTCAAAAGTAAAAGAGTATCTTACTGTTATTATCTAGCAGGAAAAAACTGAATGACGATGTAAAGTGAAAAATTTGAGTCATCAAAATTATGAGAATGATAGTAGCAATGCGTCATTTCGTTTCGGAAGAGCTTATGGTAGTGTTGATACTGTTGTATTGACAGTGGAGCGGAGGGTTCAATTATCTTAACTCCTGAAAATAAACAACTGTATTGAATCTGTGATTGAATATAATAAAAAGGCGAGGTTATATAATGGATAAATATGAAAACACACAAGAAAAGAATGAAGATAAAGCAGAAAGAGAAGCAAAAGGTTATTTACCAACTTTCGAAGAAGTTATACTGACTGATAGTAGTTCTCAATTTTCCAATACAGATTCGGATACATTATCTATAGATAAAATGAATTATGAAGTGACTGCAGAGGATGAAGTGACTGCAGAGGATGAAGTGACTGAAGAGGATGAAGAGACTGAAGAGGATGAAGAGATTCAAGAAAAGGCAATAATTGAAGAAAATCAAGATGTTTCTGAAACGCCATCTAAAGAGAGCACTTTAAACAATGATAAATTTTTCGAAGTTACGAAGGCTGATAAAGCAGCTAAGAATGAAAAACTCAATAGGAAAAAAGTTGAAGTTGAGCAATCATTAAACGAAATAATTAGTCAGTTTGAAGAGATTAAGACGGATGTGATTTCCACTAAAAAAGATTCAAGGCTTATGCTAAAAGTTCAAAGCATTCGTGTTAAATTAATTTGTGCTTTTCTTATTCCAGTAGTTTTGATAATTGCATTAGGTATTTTGTCGTATTCTACAGCTTCTCAAGCGATTGTTTCAAGTTTTGAAACATCAGCACAGTCAACTATCCAGAAAACTGCAGATTATTATAATCTCATGTTTTCAAATGTTAAGACAACAACCAATGATTTGTCAAATAACAAAACTTTAAAAGATTATTATTCAAAGTCATATGCTGGTGATTTGACAGAA
>Ga0302165_10000217_pt1 | contig 23174 bp, 17 predicted proteins | sample I_Fen_E3_2_FD_193499 | JGI IMG/M metagenome (GOLD analysis project Ga0302165, IMG submission 193499) | Peat permafrost microbial communities from Stordalen Mire near Abisko, Sweden - I_Fen_E3_2 | ecosystem: Environmental > Terrestrial > Soil > Wetlands > Permafrost | place: Sweden: Abisko...
CTAATGAGTGGGGTTCTTGTGTCTACGTATAATCTGACAGTGAATGGAATTGCAACTATCTTGGCTCATGAAATGGGTCATTGCATTGGTTTCCGTCATACTGATTATTATAATAGAGCCATTAGTTGTGGAGGCTCAACTTCCAATGAAGGTGCAAGCACTGTTGGCGCTAATCTTATTCCTGGCACACCTTCAACGGCAACGTTAGCTGCTAAGTCGTGGATGTTAGCTTGTACCGATGGTGGTGACAGGCCATTCAACAACGATGACAAAACTGCCCTAAATTATCTTTATTAATTAAATGCTATTGCATAATAAAAAACCCCGACAGGTCGGGGTTTTTTATTATGAAGTCTTTTCGACTAAATCAATTCAACGACTATCCTTTATACACAATCCGGTAAATCACATTTGCCTGATCATCACTTACCAACATCGATCCATCAGGCAACAATAACACGTCTACAGGGCGACCCCATACTTTTTGAGTGGTGTCATCCATCCAACCAGAAGCAAATACACTATGACCTGTAACTTTACTGTTGCCATCCACTTTTACGAGTGTAAGATTGTATCCACTTTTTTTAGAACGATTCCATGATCCGTGTTCAGCTACGATAATCTGATCTTTATATTCAGTAGGAAACATTTTTCCCGTATAAAATTTCAAACCAAGTGGAGCAACGTGTGGCCCTAACTTATCGGCCGGTTTCACAAAATCACTACACGGGCGCTTATCACCAAACTCAGGATCTTTGATTGACCCTTCGTGGCAGTAAGGATATCCAAAATGCAATCCTTCTTTTGATGCTGTATTCAGTTCACATGAAGGAATATCATCGCCCAGCATATCGCGGCCATTATCTGTGAACCACATTTGTTTGGTTACCGGATGCCATGTAAACCCAACTGAGTTTCTTACTCCATTTGCAAAAACTTCCCGGCCTGTGCCATCAGCATTCATTCTGGTAATGCTGGCATAGACAGGGTCTTTCGATTCACAAATATTGCAAGGTGCGCCCACCGGAACATATAATTTACCATCAGGACCGAACGCAATGTATTTCCATCCATGATGAGCTTCGGTGGGATATTTATCATAAATGATCTGCGACTTGCCGGGATTGTCAAGCTTACTTTCTATTCCCGCGAACTTATGAATGCGATTTACTTCTGCTACATATAAATCTCCATCTCTAAAGGCAACACCATTGGGCATGTTCAATCCTTTTGCGATGATCCATTTTTTATCAGCCTTACCATCGCCGTCGGTATCTTTTATCGCGTATACTTTATCTTCACCCTTGTTTCCAACGAAAATCGTTCCATTGGGACTGATCGCCAGTGATCTTGCGTTATCTACTTCAGCAAATACGTTGATAGAAAATCCTTTTGGTAATTTTACTTTATCCAACGGTAAACCGGCGCTTGCTTCCGTAATAGCAGGTGATGAATTGTCAGTCGAATTATTATTTGTCTCACGAGTTGATTGTGAACAGCAAAAGGCAACTGCTGCAATAATTGAAACACGTATGGGTCTAAGATTCATGGCGGTTTTTTTTGTAAAGATAAACAACAGGAGAATCTCATGACAAAAAATATTTCAACACATTGGAAAAGATGAAGGGTAAATTTTCGCTCTCAAGGAACGAGAAATCAAATCTCTACTTTTTCAATGGCCCTCATGGGAATGTCAAAGCCCCCTCTTAACTCAACATAGTTTCCTTCCTGCTCGATAAAATTGGAAAACACCTCCGCTCTTCGTCCATTGGCCAGACGAACGATGATGCCAATATCATCGTGATCCTGATAGGTTTCCATGGTGGCAGCATCTAAATCATTTTTACGTAAAATTCTTTCTTCTTCAGTTTTCAATACATCTTCCGCGGCAAAATGCTGTTTGCTGATTTCCTCTGGCGTCATCCGCAGAAGCTTTCCGAATTCCTTTTCGAAGTTTTTTATTTGCTCACGAAACCAGTCCCAAGCTGCTTCAGTCCAATGGTAATTTTTGTGAATATAATCCACTGTCTCCTGCTCTATGCCGGTGTATACATTGTCATCAATCACTGCGGCAAGCATTCTCTCAGCATCTTCTTTTGAAATCCTTCCATCACCTGCACCTGCCACAGCCACATCTGCGATTTCCAGCAAGTGGCCATCTAATTTTTTACCACCAACTTGTTTGTAGTAATGCATAACAAATTCACGGTTTTACTATCCGGCTCCATATGCAATTTACAAAAGCAGAAAATAAAAAACCTGAAATGAGTCATCCGACTGCATGCGTTAAGTCATATAATCTTTACCTTTGCCGCGATTTTAATTATGATATCAGTTTCCAACATCTCTTATTTCATTGGCGGGCGGGCTCTTTACGAAAACGCGTCCATGTTTATTCGCCCCAACGACAAAATCGGTCTCATCGGATTGAACGGGCGGGGCAAATCAACGTTGTTAAAAATCCTCAATGGAGAGCTCACGGTGAACGAAGGGTCCATCAGCAAATCGAAGGATTGCACCATCGGTTTTCTTAACCAGGATCTCCTCTCCTACCAAACTGATGATGCGATCCTTACCGTGGCAATGGGAGCTTTTAAAGAAGCTGTAGAGACACAGCGTCAGATAGAAAAAATTCTTCACCAGCTTGAAACAGAATACAGTGATGATTTAGTTGACAAGCTCACTCACTTGCAAGAAAAATTTGAACACTTGGATGGCTACACCATGCAGGCCAAGGCAGAAGAAATTCTGGAAGGGATTGGTTTCTCGACACAGGATTTGCACAGACCGCTCCGTGAGTTTTCAGGAGGCTGGCGCATGCGTGTAATGCTAGCAATACTATTGTTGGAAAAACCTTCTTGCTTGATGTTGGATGAGCCCACCAACCACTTAGACCTTCCATCAATTGAGTGGGTGGAAAATTATTTGCGCAATTATGAAGGTGCAGTGATCATCGTTTCGCACGATCGTACCTTTTTGGATAATGTTATCAATAAAACGGTCGATGTGACCAATCAGCAATTGGTTACCTACGAAGGGAATTACTCTTACTACTTGCAGGAAAAAGAAATGCGCGAAGAAATTCAGCAGGGCGCCTACGAAAACCAGCAAGCAAAAATCCGACAGACCGAGCGATTCATCGAACGCTTTCGCGCGAAAGCAACAAAGTCCAAGCAAGTGCAATCTCGTGTGAAAGCTCTAGATCGGATGGATAAGATTGAAGAAGTGGTGAGTGATGTCGCTGAAGTGAATTTCAGGTTCACGTTCAAGCAAACTTCAGGCAGGCATGTAGTTGTGCTTAAAGATATTTCAAAATCATACGGCTCTCTTGATATCCTGAAGCACTCCAATGCAACTATTGAGCGGGGTGATAAAATTGCGTTGATTGGTGCAAACGGAAAAGGGAAATCAACCTTACTTCGAATTCTTGCTAACACCGAACCTGTGGATGGCGAGCGTACAATTGGTTATAATGTGATCTATGGCTTTTTTGCACAACACCAACTTGAATCATTGCATGTTGATAATGAAGTACTCGAGGAATTGAAGCAAGCTGGAAGTGGAAAGACCGAACAAGAACTTCGCAATGTGTTGGGTTGTTTTCTGTTTTCGGATGATGATGTGTTTAAAAAAATAAAAGTCCTTTCAGGAGGAGAGAAATCACGTGTAGCATTAGCAAAGACCCTGATCTCAGAAGCTAACTTCTTATTGCTCGATGAACCAACCAACCACTTGGATTTTATTTCCGAAAATATTTTAATCCAGGCGCTGCAACAGTATCAAGGCAGTTTTGTTACCGTGAGTCACAACCGGCACTTTGTAACACAGATCGCCAACAAAATCTGGTACATCGAAAATCATGAACTCAAGGAATATCCCGGCACCTACGAAGAGTATGAATACTGGAGGAAGAAAAATGAAGCCAATGTTGCTCCCGTAGTTCACGTACCAAAAAAAGAAGTTCCTAAGAAGGAACCAAAACCCGTTGCTGCTGAAAGTCAAAACAAGCTCAATGCCTTGAATAAAGATTTGGCAAAGATTGAAGCGGTCATTCAAAAACTAGCCAAGGAAAAAGAAGTCATCGAAACCGAGCTTTCAAAACAAGAAGTGTATTCCAATCCCGATAGACTCTTGGAAGCTCAACAGAAGTTTGAAAAGGTGGATGCTCAATTAGAAGAAGAAAATAAAAAGTGGGAGTCGATTGCTCTCGAGATCGAAGAGATTGAAGGCAAGTAATTATTTCCAGCCCATAGACATCATCAACTGAACGCGGTTCATGTTCTGAGTTATTTCAGAAGTAGACGTTGTTGGAGCAAAATCACAGTACGGGCATATATACTGCTTGCTATCGTAAAAAATTCGTTGAAATTTATAACCGACTGCTAGGGACAATCGAAGATTGTAATATTTCATCCGATACCCAATTTGCGGATTGATCATCCTGCCTCCTTTCACATTTGAAAAAGGATCAGAAATATAATTTGAATAAGCGCCATCATGAACAAACCATGGATGTGCCCAGCCATAATTCATTTGAACGAATAGAGCGCTCTTCGTTTTGCTACCAATCAAATCCCAACTTACCAATCCAAATAATGGAAGCGTTTGCCAATTCTGATAGGAATCAAATCCTAGCCCTACACCCGCGCGGAGCTTCTTGCCTATCGTAACACCTTGAACAGTCGCGGCACTGAACGTAAATTCTTTTCCTTGGCTGCAATCGTTGCAACCAACAAGTACTCCGTTTTGAATATTAAAAAAATACTCAACCAGCTTTAATGAATCATCTTCTGATTTGTTCTCCTTGTGTTTTGGTTTAGAAATAGGAGTATAGTAAACTGAATCGGATTTGTATTGCTGCGAAAAGCCGATCAATACATTCATCGTTACAAGTAGCAACGCCAATAAAAACCCCAGTCGCATTATCATTGCTTTACAATATTAATTTTACTCAAGAGTTTGATGTTTGTCAGTTTTGAATAATCATATTGGTATAAGCCATCGGTGCCAATCACGATAGCAATATTTTCGATTGGGATTATATCCGTTGCATTTATACCAGGATAATGAGCAAGTTGACGCACTGCGATACTATCTGGATTACTCTTATCAAAAATTTTCAAACCATCGCTTCCATCACAGATAAACAAAAGATTTCTATCAATACCTAGCCCATGAGGATTAGTCATTGGATACTTAGTATACAATTGCGGGTTCTTCAAATTCGTGATGTCAATTAATTGAAGTTCGTTTGTGTTCATGTGGCAGATGTCGCCATTGTAAAGAGTAACATAGGCATACTTGTCGCTTACCACCACGGGATCGCAACTGTAGGTATGTTCGTATGTACTTAGCAAAACCGGTTGGTCAGGAGAAGCAAGATCAAAAATCGACATGCCAGCACGCGAGCCTACAAAAAGATTTTGTCCATTCGGAAATAAAGTTTCTGGCCACGTTAAAAGTGTTTGGTCGGCTTTCCGTTGCGGTTGGGTGGGATTGTTGATATCGACCACCGCCATGGTCGATCCATCAATCGCATAAAGAAAATTTTTCACAATGGTGAACCGAGACATTGATCCGCTAATACCGGTTGACGGGTTAGTGGGAGCAGCCATAGTAGAAATATTATTAGCATAATTTTGGGGAACAGCAATTCCTGTTTCATAAAGGACGCCACCCCAATTTTGTAATTGGCTCGGAGTGCAGTTATTTTCTTGGATAGAAACAGTTCCGGTTTTTTCCCAACTGGTAACAATACCTTTAATAGGATCGGAATAAAAACCCATGGAGTTATAGTTCTTGAAAAAACCTTCAATCCGATTTATTTCCTTGATGCTAACGATATCCGAAATATCAAATAGGACCAAATCCACATAACTGTCGGCATACAAAATGTTCCCAAGAATGGCGAGGTCGTAATTGCCTGGAATATTCAAAAAGCCAAGAGGTTTGGGAGATGAGGGATTCGAATTATCAAAAAGTTGAATGCCTTTTCCTGTTTCGTTAACAAATAAATTTTTGTCTTTCAAATAAATTTTCCCGGGAGAAGATAAAGTCGAGGCAGGTTTCAAACCGGTTGCTGCTTTGATCTCTGCCGAATTAGAATAAACCGGCTTAAAATAAATGTAAGTAGATTTCACCTGGCATTTGTCGGAGCAACGAATCATGCTGCTTAAAATCAAAACTGTTATTATAACGAAAGTTGCTTTCCTCACAGGGTTAGTTGAGTTCTTCATAAGTCTGCTTGCTTGGTTCAAGAAGATAGACACTTGATGAGTTGAGAAGGTTGGAAGCGATATCCTTGATGCTAGAATCTAGAATCAGGATCCGGCATCTATCTAAAAATATACCTGAACCTAAACCCTAAGTCTACAACAACCGGATTGCCTGAGGAATTGGAAGCTGATTTTAAAACAGGATTAAACGAATAATGAAGTCCTGGTACTACTGAAACCCGGTAGCGATTGGTAAGTTTATAACTCACTTCACTGCTCAACAGCCCCGAGAAGTTTACAGAGCGATAAGGTGAGTCTTGTCCTGCACTCTGTGAATAGCTTTGTCGTTGTCCGCTGGGATCACTCAACGTATTTCGAATAAAAAATTCTGTGGATACTCCTGTGTTCAGTTGTAATCCCATTTTTCTATCAATAAATAAATAGCCAGCCTGCACGGGCACGGATACAAATTCATTTGCACTACTGATGGCATAAGAACTTGTAGTTGCATAGTTTGATGTCGCGTTATTAAGTGAACTGGCCACGGGTGCTAGCGAATTCAATGAACTGATGTTGGAGGTTGAATTAATTGATTGATTCAAATATTGAATTCCCGACTGCAAGACAACTCGTTTTGCTACCCGCATACCTGCCAACATGCCAAACGAATAAGATGAACCTATGACGGGCGAAGAATTGGATCCTGGGTTCAACTGACTTACTGCACTGCTATTATACGAATTTGTGTTTGTGTTTGGATTGTAACTTCCAGAGGCAGCTGTTATCGAAGCCCAAACTTGTTCATGCGCCGTTTTCTTTTCGTTATGCGTCATGAAGACTCCTGGGATTGCCGGAAGTTTACGCATAATTTCAACCATTACTGGTCCTTCATGAATTTGAGGAATGGGTAAAAGCTCCAGGTCACCTAGCTCTCCGAACACTATTTTAGAATTCTTTTTCTCGACACTTGAATTTATCTTTTTTCTATTGTCAACTGTTTCATTAACGAACCCAATAGGTTCATTCAAGCTTTGCTGTGTTGATTTTTCGTTTAAGCCGCTCTTGCTTTTTGTTGGGCCTGGATTTCCAAAATTTATTTTAGGTGTTTTTAAATTCAAGTTGGAGTTTGATTTCAAAGAAACTATTTCGTTGCTTGACTTTGCTCTTCTATTCGCAGCACTTAACTCGTCTTTATTATCGGGCAAGGCAAGACTTGACTGATGATTTTTCTTTTCAATAGTTTTCTTCTCATCTCCTCCAAAATGCAAAGTGTTTTCTAAAGTTTTATTTTGTGCAACTTGATTGCTGTTCTCACTCCAGCGATAAATACCTAATGAACCAATCAATAAAGCAAACAAAACAGAGGCGGCTGCTATGCGTTGATACAGCACAATCCTTTTTTTCATCTTCTCGCCTTCGGCATTGGCTAAGTCACGATCAATATTTATCCATACTGAGTCGGAAGGCGAAAATTCAGTGCCCTCAAAAACTTCCTGCCAACCATGTTCAAACTTTCCCATACTTCACTTTCACTGTTTCTAATTTTGCACGCAACAAACTTTTTGCGCGGTTGTACTGAGATTTCGATGTACCCTCACTTATCCCGAGCATCTCGGCTATTTCTTTGTGTCCAAAGCCCTCAATCGCAAATAAATTAAACACTACCCGGCAGCCGTCTGGTAGTTCTTGTACGATGGCAATCAATTCTGATAAATGGAAATCGGCCAAACTTATTTTTTCATCCGCTTGCAATCCAGCGTCCTCCACATCCACCATAGGAAGAAGATAAAGTTTTTGTCGTTGATGATTTAAAGCGGTGTTGATAATAATGCGCGTCATCCATGTATCGAGTTTGGACTCATACCGAAATGTCTTCAAGCCACTAAAAATCTTCATGAAACCTTCCTGCAAAATGTCTTCCGCTTCGGGCATACTCTTGGCATAGCGCGAGCAGACGGCCATTAGCCTGCGGCAGTGGCACTCGTACAAAGTCCGCTGTGCAGTTCGTTCGCCTTTGGCGCACCCGCTTATCAGCTCTTTTTCGCTGAGCATGCTCCTCATCTTGTTGTTGGACACGTTCACAAAACGAAAGGTTGGAATGCCAATTGCTTTAAATTATTCTTTTAGCTTTGAAGTTCAATCTTTTCCTTAATGACAAATATCTTTAGATTCATCTGCATAATTGTCGCCGTTCAGGTGATTCCTTATAAACTCCTTGCCCAAAAAGAACTTTCTCTTACTGACAAAATTTATGAACCGCAAATCAAAACCGTACAACTCTATCCAAATATAGGCGGTCTTCAGGATTTTCTTCAACCCTCGACCACTTCCCTTCAACAACAAAATTTGCTACTTGAGTTTGATGACTTGCAGGATCAGCGAAGCAACTACTACACGAAACTTATCCATTGTAATTACGATTGGACCAAGTCGCAATTGATGGATCTTGATTTTATGGATAGCTACAACGAGTATCCCTTTACGGACTATCAACTTTCCAGCAACACACATGTGCGATATATTCATTATCGATTTCAAGTGCCACCTGTGAAGCTACCGGGAAATTACGTTTTGATTGTATACCGGGACGATATCAGTAATATTATTCTCACGAGAAGAATGATGATTTACGACAACCAGATTGGGTTGGCAAAAGATGATCAATTTCTTGGCGCTGGAACCCTCAACCGTGCCATGCAACAATTCAATTTTGTTCTTGACTATGGCGACATTCAAATTCTAAATCCTATGGAAACGGTGCATGTGAACATGAGGCAAAATCAACGTTGGGATAATGCAAAATTCAATCTACAACCTAGTTTCCTACGCGATGATCAAAGTGAACTCGAATACAAATCGCAGGATGACAGTCGACAGTTTAGTGGAGGCAACGAATTTCGCTTTGCTGATTTTCGATCGCTTACTTATCCTGGCCAAAACACCGGACGAATTAATAAGGCAGCCAAACCCTATGAGCTTTACTTAGCCATTGACGCCCCTCGTAGCGACGGAGCTTATGCACAATATAAAGACCTTGACGGAAATTATATTATTGACAATACCGACTACGATGAGCCTGCCATCACAGGGAATTATTTATACATAAATTTTATATTGAAATCGGAAACACCGTATTATGGAGATGTTTATGTTGTTGGGAAATTCAACGATTACCAGCGCACCGATGAAAACAAAATGCATTACAATACCTCAACCCATGTTTATGAATCAAGGCAATTTGTAAAACAGGGTTGGTACGATTATCAATACGTTGTTGAGTCAAAAAATGCTGACCCGCTTGCTATTGAAGGATCTCACTACGAAACAGAAAATGTTTACGAGATCACTATATACAACAGGCCCTTCAAACCAAATGCAGATCTATTGATCGGATACTACTTGATTCCTGTCAATCCTCGCTAATTGATTTTCTATTTCGACATGTTCAATTTTTGATTGAGGCTTGGAAGTTCTCCGCTAAGAACATTCTTTAGTTTAACCAATTGAGCATCGAGTTCCTTTGATAATTCGCCAAAGACTTTGTAAACACCCGTCGTAGGTTTTGCATCTCCGGTTTCCAAACTTCTCCTTACGGCAGAAATCCTATTTCCCAACTTTATGGGAAAATTAAGAGGATCTTGTCCGCTTCTATTTTTTGTCTGATATAAATCTTCTTCGATAGCTATAAGTTTTGAAACAAGTTCCTTGGCAGAGCCCGCGATGGCAGGATCGGTGTTATTTTTCAATCCTTCATCAATTTGTTTTTTTATTTTCCGGATCTGAATGACGGCTTCGTTGCCTTCACTTTCCCGGTCCCTGATTTTCAGAGCCAAGTCAAAGGTCTCCTTCAGATCCGCTTCGGTGATCCCTTTCAAATTCGGATCTATTTTTATGTTGAACGAATAGGCTTGAGAATATTGACCTACCGAAAACTTAACCTGATATTTTCCGATTGGAGCTTTCGGTCCATTTTTAGGATTAGCACCCCACAAAATCATTCCTTCGAAAACTGTAGCACCAGGATAGCGCAAGTTCCAAGAAAATGTATTTAATCCTGAAGCAGTGGTCGGCTTTGCAGGCTCCCTCTCCCATCTTGGAATAGTTGGATCAGGTTTGTATTCGGGCTTGTCACCTTTGAAGGTCTTAACCAATTTTCCTTCAGCATCAAGTATTTCAATTTTGACCGAGTCCGTTTTATCCTTCAAGTAATATTGAAAGACCGCATCATTGATCCCACGAATAGCATCGCCAGGCTGAAAGAAAATTGCACTTTGTTTCATCAACTCTGGCGTGAGTTGTCGCAATGGTTGAATGTCATCCAAAATCCAAAAACCACGGCCATGTGTGCCAAGCACCACATCGTTATCCTTCACCACTAAATCGCGAATGGGTGTATCAGGCAAATTCAATTGAAGTGGTTGCCAGTTGTCACCAGCATTGAAAGAAACGTAAGCACCATGTTCAGTGCCCAAAAATAAAAGCCCTGGACGAACAAGGTCTTCACGTACTGATCTCGCAAAATGGCCGTCCTTTATCCCGCTAATAATTTTTGTCCACGTCTTTCCATAATCTCTTGTACGAAACACATACGGTTGCCGATCATCAACTTGATATCGGAACGCGGCCACATAGGCGATGCCTGGATTGTGTCTTGACTCATCAATAATTGCAACAACTGAATTTTTTGGTAATTCTTTTGGAGTAATGTCTATCCAATTCTTCCCGCCGTTGCGAGTGATTTGAATTTTGCCATCGTCAGATCCAGCCCAAATAGTATTTACATCATGAAAGGACGGCGCCAATGCAAACACCGTGGCATAAATTTCTGGACCATTCATATCACGTGTAATTATACCTCCAGAGACTCCCAGTGTTTCCGGATCAGCATACGTTAAATCGGGACTGATCTGTTCCCAACTTTGTCCGTCATCCGTGGTTTTCCAAACGTGCTGAGAACAGGTATATAAAATTTTGGGATCAACCGGAGAAAACACAATTGGATAGGTCCACTGCCAACGTTCTGGCAATTCACTCGCAGGTTCGCCAGAAAAAAATCTCGGATATACTTGAATGTCGCGCGTTTGTCCAGTGGTGCGATCGTATCGGGTAAGCAACGCTCCCTGACTTCCCGCATAATAAACATCCGGATGCAGCGGATGAGAAGTAATGTAACCACTTTCGCCACCACCCACGTCATAGCCCCAGGCACCCAACACATTCATGTTGTCCCAACCATCGCTTGGAACTGCTATAGTTGTATTGTCTTGCTGTGCTCCTGCGACATGATAGGGAACGTGATTGGTAGTAGTGACGTGATAAAATTGTGTCGTAATGTAATCTTCGGCTGTCCATGTCTTGCCTCCATTCACCGAAACTGTTCCTCCTCCATCGTTGGCAGCAATCATTCGTTGTGGATTATTTGGATCAATCCATAGGTCATGATTGTCGCCGTGCGTCACTTCAATTTGCTGATCAAATTTTACTCCGCCATCCGTGGATTTAAAAAAATCAACATTTAAACAATAAACAGTCTCTCTGTCAAATGGATCAGCGTAAATTCTAGAATAATAAAATGCACGCTGACGAAGTTTACGTTCATCATTTGTCTTCTTCCAGGTTGCACCTGCATCATCACTTCTATAAACACCACCATCATTGGCTTCAACAATTGCCCATAGCCTTCGATTATCAGCTAGTGAAACTGTGATACCAATTTTTCCCAATGGTCCTTCCGGCATACCTGGATTCTTCGTTAACTCCGTCCATGTCTCTCCAGCATTTTCTGATTTCCATAATTTACAATCAGGCCCACCTCCCCACATCTTCCAAGTTTTGCGATAGACCTGCCAAGTCGACGCATATAAAATTTTAGGGTTAGTTCGGTCAATAATCAAATCCGCGGCCCCTGCTTTCGGGCTTACGTATAAAATTTTTTTCCAGGTATTTCCCCCATCGATCGATTTAAAAACCCCACGTTCTTCATTGTCACCATAAGGATGACCTAGCGCTGCGACATAAACAATATCTGGATTAGTTGGATGAACTCGAATCCTGGATATCGCCTGTGTTTCTTTTAATCCTAATGATCGCCATGTTTTTCCACCGTCTGTTGTCTTATAAACACCATCGCCTTGAGTTATGCTTCCTCTTAGTTGTGTTTCGCCTCCTCCGATATAAACAATGTCTGGGTTAGTCTCGGCAACAGCCACTGCTCCAATTGATGAGCAAGAGATTTGTCCATCGGTCACAGGAGCCCATTCTGTTCCTCCATCCGTAGTTTTCCATAATCCGCCTCCAGTTGCACCAAAATAATATTCGTTGATTCTTCCCGGACTTCCAGTAGCACCAAGCGATCGTCCTCCTCTTGGTGGGCCAATGTTTCTCCATTTCAGTTTATCAAAAAATTTTGAATCGAAGGAGTTGGTAACAGTGGGTTGCGTTTGAGAATACAATGGAATTGCAAAACTGATCAACAAAATAAGAATGAGACTTTTCATTGGAAGAAAATTAAAGTCCTAAAAGGTAATGAAATGGAGAAGAAAGCGAAGACGGATTTATAAAATAAGCTGAATGAAATGTTGAGTGGTCATAACCATCAAAAAGTCAAGCCCAATTTTCAAATTTTCAAATCGTTTAGGCGTACATCTCCATGCTTTCTTCTTTCGCAATGGAGTTCGCATTGGCGATGTCAAGCATCCCAAAACCTTTGTGAGAAAAATGACCAAGGCCATTTTCATATACAAATTGCTGGACTGGTTGGGGAGCGTAAAGTGTAAACGGAAAAGTATATCCCCGCACTTCGTATTTCACATCGGCATCGTAGAGTGGATAAATGCGTGCGAATTTCTTATGTGTAGTTTGTATTTTATTGAGATAATCGTGATCGGCTACCAATTGAAACTTATAAAAGTCAGCCAATTTATCAGAAGGAAATTTGCCGCTGGCCTCTATACGAGTAATTGTGTTATCATAAAGTAAATCAGAGAATTCATCGCTCTCAGGAGAGATGAATCGCTTACTCTGTTCATCGTTGAAAGAGGCTGGCAACAGTACGATTGGAGAAATGCACAAGAACTTTATCGATTCACCAACCGTCATTGCCGCTTCGTTTTCATGCGATTCCGGCACAAGCTGTAGATTTCCAATGAGTAGTTCCTTTTGAGCGAAAAGAACCGATAAAAAATATTCAATGAAATCTTTGTTGGGTGATGAAAATACCAAGGTCACTCGGGAAGAATAAAAATGAAGTCCCTTGCGGCTGATCTTGATCTGCCCCTTGAGTCCCGAGAAATTGTATTGATTGAAAGTAAAGAAGTCGCTCTTTCCGCCAAGCATAATCAAGCCCTTAACGGCTTGGGCCAGCAAAAATTGATGGTGGAACGGCACGTATGCCCCTCGATTTTTCAGGGAAAAAACAATCCTGATCCTCACTGCCTCTTTTATTTGGGGTAAAAAAATACTTGTGAATCAAACCCCGCTTTAAAAATTTTTAATTCAGCGGAAGGCTAAAGTACTAAAAATCAAGCGAATTGAGCCAGTTAGCGTAAGGATTATTTCATTTTTGATGGCTAAACATTAAAGCGAAAGTGCATTACGTCACCGTCTTCCACGACGTAATCTTTTCCCTCTACGGCCAATTTCCCAGCTTCCTTACAGCCTACTTCTGTTTTATATTTCTGATAATCAGGTATTTTGATCACCTCTGCCCTGATAAACCCCTTTTCAAAGTCGGTATGGATAACCCCAGCAGCCTGGGGAGCCCTCCAACCACGGTGAATTGTCCAGGCCCGTACCTCTTTTTCGCCTGCTGTGAAGTAGGTTATTAAATTAAGTAAATGATAAGCGGCACGAACCAGTTGGTTGAGGCCGGATTCAGTCAACCCATATTCCTCCAGAAAAACCTGGCGGTCAGCTTCATTGTCCAGTTCGGCAATTTGCGCCTCAATCGCCGCGCAAACCATAACGACCTCAGCTCCTTCATCTTTCACCAGGTTTTTCAGGGCGTCCACAAACTTATTTCCTGTATGAATGGACTTTTCATCAACGTTAGCCACGTAGATTACTGGCTTATCTGTTAGCAGTTGAATGTCTTCAATCGCTTTGCGATCTTCTGCATCCGTAACAACGGCTCTGGCATTTTTTCCAGCCAGTAAGGCCTCTTTAAAAAGAGTTAACGTGGCGAATTCTTTCTTTGCTTTGGCATCACCGCTCTTCGCTGTTCGCTCTACTTTACTGATTTTCTTTTCAACGGAGTCGAGATCCTTTAGCTGGAGTTCGGTATCGATGATTTCCTTATCGGCAATAGGATCAACTTTGCCACCAACGTGAATGATGTTATCGTTTTCAAAACAACGAACCACATGAGCAATAGCATCCACTTCTCGAATGTTAGCCAGAAATTGGTTGCCAAGACCTTCGCCCTTACTGGCGCCTTTTACAAGACCGGCAATATCAACAAATTCAAAAGTTGTTGGGAGAACTCGCTGAGGATTCACAAGACCTTCCAATATTTTTAGCCGGGGATCAGGCACTGAGATCACACCCACGTTGGGTTCAATCGTGCAAAAAGGAAAATTGGCTGCCTCCGCCTTGTTGTTGGAGATAGCATTAAACAAGGTTGATTTGCCCACATTGGGGAGACCTACTATACCACACTTTAATCCCATGAATTAATTTTTGAGGCGCAAAGATAATTGGTTTGAGCAATAAAGGGGTAGAAATGCTAAAAGAGCCAAAAGGCGTCTGACCGCTTAGAGTGGTCCGACTAAGCTTCAGTGGATACCTTCCTTCGCTGAAGCTTCGGAGGGTAAAAAGAAAAACCCTGCCTTGTGGGCAGGATTAATCCAGGTTAGGTATAGGTAAAGGTAAAAATCGTTAGTCCCAGCGAAGCTCGTTGTCAGTTGAAGGCTTGCCAGCCTCTACGACAACTTCTTTACCCTCATGGTTTTCATGATGGTTGTGCTCGAATGATGCGAAATCAACACCTGGCATTAACTCATTTTTTACATGGTTAATCGTATTGTTAAGTGCATCCATAAACTTATTAAAGTCCTCTTTGTAAAGGAATATTTTATGTTTTTCGTAGGTAAAGCCTTCATTGTCCTTGTTGAACCGTTTTTTGCTCTCCGTGATCGTTACATAAAAGTCATTTGCCCGGGTAGATTTCACATCAAAAAAATAAGTGCGCTTGCCTGCCTTCACTTTCTCGGAGAAAATTTCGTCCCTGCCGTTGTTTTTGTTCTCTTCCACAGTTCGTTAGGTTTGTTGGTGTATTTTTAGGTCTTTCGAAGGTACTATTTAATTTTTTTTTTACAAACGGTAGTCAATAAAACGGTTCAGGTTAGCTTTACTTTTCTAAAAAAGAGGCGATTTTATCATTTTTGCTACAATGACTCCCATAAACTTTGAAGAAGTAAGGCGCGCCGGAGGGCTGGAACTGCTGGCCCGGCAGATGGTAGAGGGATTCATTACGGGCTTGCACAAGTCGCCTTATCACGGATTCTCGGTTGAATTTGCTGAGCACCGGCTTTACAATGAGGGTCAAAGCACCCGCCACATCGACTGGAAAGTTTTTGCCAGAACAGACAGACTTTACACGAAACAATACGAAGAAGAAACCAACCTCCGTTGCCTCATCGCCCTGGATTGCTCTCCTTCAATGTATTACCCAAAGCCGAATAATGATAAAATCAGGTTTAGTATTTATTCAACTGCTGCATTGGCTCACTTGCTAAGTCATCAGCGCGATGCAGTCGGCCTCGCCTTGTTTTCGGATCAGGTAGAGGAATTGACCACCATCAAATCTACTCCCGCTCATCTCGATAAACTTTTTAAGCTGTTGGATCAAAAGCTGAACAATCAACCGCCTTTAAAAACAACCCGCATTGCTAATGTACTTCATACACTGGCAGAAAAAATAAATAAGAGATCGCTGGTGATTATTTTCAGCGACATGTTTGAAGGCGAAGATCAAGACGAGATATTTAAAGCATTGCAACACCTAAAGCATAACAAACACGAAGTTCTATTATTTCACATCACCGACCACGAAACGGAGCTCGCTTTTAATTTTGAAGAGCGGCCTTACGAGTTCATTGATTTAGAGAGCGGAGAGAAATTGAAACTGAACCCCTCTGAAATAAAAGACAAATTCACGCAGCAACTAAACCAGATTCATTCAGAATTGAAAATGAAATGCAATCGGTTAAAAATTGATTTTATCTCAGCGAATGCACAACGAGATTACTTTGAAGTACTGCAGGCTTATTTGATTAAGCGAGCGAAGATGAGATGAGATCCAGGTACAAGGTTAGAAGTACGAGGCACGAAGTTTTACGACCTTGTATTTCGTACCTCGTATTTAAGATTACGCTTGCAGCTCCTCGTTATGCAGATAAGATTTTCTTGCCATCAACACATCTTTGGATTCGACGTGGTCAGGATCGGGCACACAGCAATCTACCGGGCAAACGGCTGCGCACTGTGGCTCTTCATGAAAGCCAGTACACTCCGTGCATTTTCCAGAGACGATATAGTAAAACTCATTAGAGACAGGTTGCTGAAGAGCTTTAGCATCGGAGAGAGATCCGTCATCCCCTTTAACTTCAGTTAATTTCGTTCCCCCTGCCCACGTCCACTCGCGGCCACCTTCGTAAATGGCGGTATTGGGGCATTCGGGCTCGCATGCTCCACAATTAATACATTCTTCAGTGATCTTAATGGCCATAGCCTACATTTCGATAATTTCGCTGCAAAAATACTCTACAAGAGTTTATCCACAAAAAACAAAATACAGGGCCAAAGGTTCAAAATAATGACTTTACAACATCGAATAGAGGCGTTCGCACAACTTGGAAATAAGATCACCAGGCTACCAGCAGAGGAACTGAATGTTTTGACAGACAAAGTCAGGAATGAAAACCCCTGGTTTACTCCTGAGAGCACGACGATGGCTCTTCGCGGCATATCCAAATTCCTGGATAAAGAAACATTAGGAAAATGGACTGGTAATTATTCGTTGTCCAATTCTTCCATGAAGAAAATTGGAGTTGCCATGGCCGGCAATATTCCTTTGGTAGGGTTTCACGATTTAATGTGTGTGCTCTTGTCTGGTCATCAATTGGTAGCTAAGCTCAGTTCACAGGATTCTGTTTTAATGAATTTTATAAAAGACAGTCTGATCGAGATTAACCCTGCTTTCTCCGAACGAATATTCTTTGAAGAGCGGTTGAAAAATTTGGATGGCATGATCGCCACAGGTAGTGATAACACCTCCCGGTATTTTGAATATTATTTTCGTAATGTTCCCCACATCATCCGAAAGAACAGAACTTCGTGCGCTGCTATTTTAGGAGAAGAAACCCCTGAAGAATTTCGTGAACTCGGGAAAGATATTTTCACCTACTTCGGACTTGGGTGCAGAAATGTGTCTAAAATCTTTGTTCCTGAAAATTTCGATTTCATTCCATTGCTTGATAACATGGAATCATTTCAACCGATCATTCATCATCATAAATATGCGAACAACTACGATTATCAAAAATCAATCATGCTCGTTAATCAAACTCATTTTTACGATACGGGTTATTTGATGCTTACTGAAAATCAGAATTTAGTTTCACCCATTTCGGTGATTTACTATGAATCTTATAAAGACCAAAACGACCTGAATTCAAAGCTCAAATCTCACGAGCAAAAAATCCAATGCATCGTTTCAGCGAAAGGCTGGTATAAAAAAAGCATCCCGTTTGGGGATGCTCAATTTCCTGAAGTAAATGACTATGCCGATGGCATCGACACCTTGTCTTTTCTGAGTTCGCTTTAATACGTTGGATGCAAGATCTCTACCCAGCCCGTATAGGTCTTCCCACCTAAAGTTAGGGTATAGTAATAGATGCCATCTACTTCTGGGCCACCATTCCAATTGTTCTGATAGTTCGATGATTGATAAACTTCCTTGCCCCACCGATTAGAGATCACCAATTTAGGTGTTGAATCAACGGGCAAATTGAGGATCTCGAATGTATCGTTTGCGCCATCATTATTAGGTGTGAAAACATTTGGAATAAAAATTTCTTTAAACCCAATATTGAGGTCATAATTTCTTGTGCAGCCCAATGAATCACTGATAGATAGTTGGTAGTCACCGGCAAACACGTTGGCTGCAAATACAAACTGATCATTACCAAACTGATCTTTACTCTTTGGCACGTTTACAAAACCCGTATCAAATAGACTGTCACTCCTCGTCCGTCCTGCGGTCAATTTAAGTCTTAATTGATACGGCTCCTGATAGCTTTCCTTTATGTCGATCAAAACAGAGACCGTTGGCGAATCATGTAATTTATATTGGCGCTGTACCGACAATGTATCCAAAGAGGCAGATGGGCCGTATATTGAAAACGATTTGTAGGCAGATGAAATATGTGATGCTAATGGTCCGCAGCCAGAGGAAACCGATTGATCCTGGAACATGATCATCTGATAGTTTCCTTTATCTAAACTGAAATTAATCGTGTCAAAAGGCAAAGCTTGAAATTGTTTAATAGTATCACTCTGAATAATACCTCCTGCCGAGATTATTTGATAAATATAGGAGTCCGCCTGTGATCCTGTAATACCTGTAATCCGAGCTCTACCTAAAATCCTGTCCTTATCTGGTGTTTCGAAACAGATAAAGTCTTCGGGAATAATAGTAAAATCAACGGCAACAGGACCTCCTCTGATGGTGTCTAGAGGCGAAGTTGATGGACAAAGTGCTCCGAGCGGTTTTGCCACTATGTAGTAGTATCCCTGAGGTAGTCCATAAAATGGAACGACAGCGCTTCCACTTGAAACCACGGTGTCTCTTTGAAATATAGTTGGGTCATTTAATGTCCTAATGCCAACATCAAATGTTCCTAAAGAAGTTATAACAGCAAAAATGCTACCATTATTTCCATTACCCGAACAATCTGGGTTACTGACACTTGTTGTGAAATTCACCAGGCCAGGGAAATTGATTGTCGTTACAAAATCTTTACTACAACCAATCGCATCGATTACAGTGAACGTGTGAGGCCCTCCAACAAGTCCAGTGAAAGTATTATTAGCGGGTAGTGTAGCATAATCAGTGCCGTCGAACCGATACGTGTATGGAGCCGTTCCGCCAGAAACCGGACCTACTTGAACCGTGCCATCATTATTGTTACAAGTAGCATCAGCATTGGTGAAAGTGGTGGTTATATCGGTTACTGCATTGTTAATAGTTACCGATACTTGAGCAGGGCATAGATCAGAGGCATCATCGCGAACTAATATTGAATAAGGTGAAGGCGCAGGCATTAGATTAGTAATCGTCACTGGTGATGTAAACGATATCCAAGTTGCTCCTGCATCCAGTGAATATTCATAAGGAGATGTGCCTCCGGAATTTACTGTTATGGTAGCTTGGCCTACCGCTTGATTAAAACATTTTGCGTCAACAAATCCTGCTGCCGTTGCTTGTACATTGGTTTGAATTGGCAAACTGTAAGGTAATGTACAGGTATTGCCGACTCCATCGAGGACAGTGTATTGGTATGTCAGTGATGGAGACAAACCGCCAGAAGGTCCGGCACCAAATGTAAATGGACCTGAGCCTCCTACCATAGCTTGACTAAAACCCTGAGAAGGATCAGAAAGCGTAACAACGTAGTTAGGTGCTCCCCCACTTACACTGATCGTAATAGTTCCATCATCCTGACCTGAACAGGTGGGGCGTGTGTCCGTTGCTGAAATGCTTGTAAAGGCTCCGCAATTTGTGCCACAAGAAGCGTTAACCTGTATCGTAGTTGTTGCATTAGTAGTGCATGATCCAGATGTTACCGAATAGGTAATCGTGAAAGAACCAGCACCCGATACAGAGGGATCAAATGTTCCGGTCGCTGCATTGGTGATACCTGCTCCACTCCACGTACCTCCAGGCACCGACGCAGTCAGGTTTGTGGCGGGACTTGTAATACAAAAAGGACCAGCCGGTGTTATCGTTGCGCTAGGTGCAGAATTAACAGTAATCGAAGTGGTCTTCGTATCGCTACAGCCACCAATTGTTATTGAATAAGTTATTGTGAAAGTTCCTGCTCCAGCAGTAGCCGGATTAAATGTTCCTGTGGCTGTATTGGTGATGCCTGTTCCGCTCCACGTACCTCCGGCTGTTGCTGCTGTCAAGGTTACTGGAGCAGTATTCGTACAGAATGGACCTGCCGGTGTGATCGTTGCATCCGGTGGAGCAGCTACAGTGATATTAATCGACTTACTATCTGTACAGCTACCCAAAGTGACTGAATATGAAATCGAGAACGTGCCAGGACCAGCTGTTGCTGGATCAAAAGCGCCTGTTGCTGTATTGGTAATACCTGTGCCACTCCAGGTGCCACCGCCTGTTGCTGCTGTTAATGTCACCGGTGCATCGGTAGTACAAAATGGACCTGCTGGTGTAATCGTTGCATTAGGTGCTGTGTTCACAGTAATCGAAGTGGTCTTCGTGTCACTACATCCTCCTATCGTTATTGAATAGGTTATTGTGAAAGTTCCTGCACCCGCAGTAGCCGGATTAAATGTTCCTGTGGCTGTATTGGTAATGCCAGTTCCACTCCACGTACCTCCTGCTGTTGCTGCTGTCAAGGTCACTGGAGCAGTATTCGTACAGAATGGACCTGCCGGTGTGATCGTTGCATCCGGTGGATTAGCTACGGTGATATTAATCGACTTACTATCTGTACAGCTACCCAAAGTGACTGAATATGAAATCGAGAATGTACCTGGGCCAGCTGTTGCTGGATCAAAAGCGCCTGTTGCTGTATTGGTAATACCTGTACCACTCCAGGTGCCTCCACCGGTTGCTGCTGTTAATGTCACCGGTGCATCGGTAGTACAAAATGGACCTGCTGGTGTAATCGTTGCATTAGGTGCCGTGTTCACAGTAATCGAAGTGGTCTTCGTGTCGCTACATCCTCCTATCGTTATTGAATAGGTTATTGTGAAAGTTCCTGCGCCTGCAGTAGCCGGATCAAAGGTTCCTGTGGCTGTATTGGTGATGCCTGTTCCGCTCCACGTACCTCCGGCTGTTGCTGCTGTCAAGGTTACTGGAGCAGTATTCGTACAGAATGGACCTGCCGGTGTGATCGTTGCATCCGGTGGAGCAGCTACAGTGATATTAATCGACTTACTATCTGTACAGCTACCCAACGTAACTGAATATGAAATTGAGAATGTACCTGGGCCAGCTGTTGCTGGATCAAAAGCGCCGGTTGCTGTATTGGTAATACCTGTGCCACTCCAGGTGCCACCGCCTGTTGCTGCTGTTAATGTCACTGGTGCATCGGTAGTACAAAATGGACCTGCTGGTGTGATCGTTGCATTAGGTGCTGTGTTCACAGTAATCGAAGTGTTCTTCGTGTCACTACATCCTCCTGTCGTTATTGAATAGGTTATTGTGAAAGTTCCTGCACCTGCAGTAGCCGGATTAAATGTTCCTGTGGCTGTATTGGTAATGCCTGTTCCGCTCCACGTACCTCCGGCTGTTGCTGCTGTCAAAGTTACTGGAGCAGTATTCGTACAGAATGGGCCTGCCGGCGTAATCGTCGCATCGGGTGAATTGCCAACAGTAATTGATGTCGTCTTAGTATCAGTGCAACCACTAACAGTGACGGAGTAAGTTATAGTAAAAGTTCCTACACCTGCCGTTGCAGGATCAAACGCCCCGGTAGCTGCGTTGACTATACCTGTTCCGCTCCATGTACCTCCACCGGTTGCTGCCGTTAAATTTGTAGTGGGATCCGATAAGCAAAAAGGACCAGATGGAGTAATTGTAGCATTTGGAACTGCATTTACCCTAATATTTCTTGACTTAGTGGAAGTACAACCCCCAACTGTCACTGAATAAGTTATGCTATGCACACCAACACCCGCAACAGAGGGATCAAATGTGCCAAGGGATGTATCAGTTATTCCAGCACCACTCCAAGTGCCACCAGGCGTTACCGCAGTTAAGTTCGTTGCTGCAGCATTCAAGCAGAATGGCCCAGCTGGGTTTATCGTTGCATCAGGAGCAGGGGTAACGGTGATCGTACCCGTTGCATTCAAAACCGGGCCGCAACCTCCTGTCAGCGGGATGCTGTAGTTGAATGTCCCTGAAACCGTCGGTGTTCCACTGATGGTGATCGTGTTCGATGCCCATGCAGCTGTAACGCCAGCGGGAAGACCCGTGGCCACTCCTATCCCAGTCGCTCCTGTGGTCGTATGGGTGATGGCTGTCAGGGCTGTGTTGATACATAAGGTCGGTGAGGAGGATGCCGCACTTACTGTGTTGTCTGGGGTAACGGTGATCGTGCCCGTCGCATTCAAAACCGGGCCGCAACCTCCTGTCAGCGGGATGCTGTAGTTAAAAGTGCCTGAAACCGTCGCTGTTCCACTGATGGTGATCGTGTTCGATGCCCATGCAGCTGTAACGCCAGCAGGCAGACCCGTGGCCGCTCCTATCCCCGTCGCTCCTGTGGTCGTATGGGTGATCGCTGTCAGGGCCGTGTTGATACATAAGGTCGGTGAGGAGGACGCTGCGCTTACCGTGTTGCTCAGGATAACCGTGATTGTGCCTGTCGCATTCACTATACCGCAGCCTCCTGTCAGTGGGATGCTGTAGTTGAATGTGCCTGAAACCGTCGGTGTTCCACTGATGGTGATCGTGTTCGATGCCCATGCAGCTGTAACGCCCGCGGGAAGACCCGTGGCCGCTCCTATCCCAGTCGCTCCTGTGGTCGTATGGGTGATCGCTGTCAGGGCCGTGTTGATACATAAGGTCGGTGAGGAGGATGCTGCGCTTACCGTGTTGTCCGGGGTAACGGTGATCGTGCCTGTCGCATTCAAGACTGGGCCGCAACCTCCTGTCAGCGGGATGCTGTAGTTAAATGTCCCTGAAACCGTCGGTGTTCCACTGATGGT
>Ga0302165_10000220_pt1 | contig 22833 bp, 20 predicted proteins | sample I_Fen_E3_2_FD_193499 | JGI IMG/M metagenome (GOLD analysis project Ga0302165, IMG submission 193499) | Peat permafrost microbial communities from Stordalen Mire near Abisko, Sweden - I_Fen_E3_2 | ecosystem: Environmental > Terrestrial > Soil > Wetlands > Permafrost | place: Sweden: Abisko...
CTTTAGCTTCAAGGAAGAGTTCGTACTAGTATCTTCTATACGTATTAATGATACTAGTAATTTAACTACTCCAATAATAGTAAATTCAGATACTAATTGTCCTTATCGTAAGCTCCTAGAAAAATGGTTAATTTATAATAATTCTAAGCCTACCACTATCTTCGAATTTGACACATTAGAGTCTATTCTTAGTGGCATAGCTGAATGTCTAGGCATATCACTTTTACCCAAAAGCATTTTACCTAAAAATAATAATTTATTTGTTTATGATTTAGGCGATGAATTTAATGAATTAAAAATTAAATTTGTAGTTAATAAAGATATACAAATTAATTCATTTCTTAAAAGCTTTATTAGTATTGCAAATGGATGGATGGTTAATTCTATTGATTAATTTTTTACCTTCAGCATTAATATTATCACCAATAGTTCTTCATGTTTGTAAGTAATAATTTCATTCTCATATAAAGATTTTTATATTCACAGGATTTATCATTAACATTCTTTTTGAAACAACAAAAGAAGGAGAACCTCCTCCATCTGGACTTGGTTCTCCTCCGTTACGTAGATACATTATTAAGTTATCATTGATATTAAGTTCTATTGATTCAAGCTCCCTAGCTTTATTTATAGTGATTTTTGAAATTGACATATGCAACAATTTCTTATTATGAGTATTAACGTTTTAATGTTGCTATTTCAAGGTGGATTATTCTTAATATCATTGTTTACATTAATAGTGATTCTTATAGACGCTTATTTCTCTTTGGGCATAAGTATAGCCACTGTTATATTATCATGTCCTCCACAAATATTTGCTTTATCAACAAAAAAATGACATAATTTTAAAGCTTCTTTATTTTTATAATCACTTATAACTTTAGCAAGTTCACCTTCTCTTTGAAAATAATTCCACAAACCATCTGAACAAAGTAATAACATCTTTTCTGTTTTATTTTGCATTTTACTAGTATGAATATCTATATCATCATCTTTCATTCCAAGAACTTGAGTAATATAATGAGCTCTTTTATCATTCATGGCGGCCTCTCTTGTTAACTGTCCATCTCTAACCATTTCTTCAACCCAAGAATCATCTACTGTTAATTGTATTTCTTTATCTTCGTCTATTAAATATGCCCTGCTGTCTCCAACCCATCCAATTATGATTTGATCTTCATCATTTATAGCTGCAACAATTGTAGTCTCTGGACCATCACATTCTTTTGTTTCCTCACCACTTGTCAAGTCAATTATAGCTTTATGAGCACTATCAATAGCTTTAATTAGTAATTCCTCTGGATCTTGACCAAAGTCATAATCCATTAAAATATCACCTATAATTTGTACTGCTTTACTAGAAGCGCTGATAGCATTTATTGATGAAGATACACCATCAGCAACGATTAAAATTTCTGCTCCCTTTTTACTAATAAGAACTCTTCCTGAATCTTCATTAGCAATATGCCTTTTTCCTATGTTTGAAACCATAGCTAGTTCTTTAGAAATTTCTTCTTCCTTTTCTTCTAATTGCTTTTCAGATTTTTCTACCATTTTCATTCCACAAATTTCACAATATCCATCTTCATCTGGTTTTCCGTTGCCTAATCCACAGTTACAATAAAATTTGTCTTTTAAAATCTCTGAAACCCCATTTGATAATTCTTCGGATTGAACCTTAGTTCCACACGCTTCACAAAATTTATCCACATCGTTTAAAGGTTCTCCACATTTTTTACAATTCATTATAATACACTCCTTAAAATAAAGAAACTGGTCTAACTTCATTGGCCATATTAACTAGCTCTATCTTTTCATCAAAATTCTTAGCTAGTTTTGCTGCCTTTCTGTACTCTTCCTCTGCGCCTTTTCTTAATGCGTTCTCCTCCAAAGGATGTCCAATTATTTTTCTATTTTCATTTTTACTAACTGTCCCAGTATTAAGTAAGTTTACTGCTGTGGCTAATAGCTTAGCACCAAGTGTGTGTAACACTTCTCCTTCATAGCTTATAGATTCAATAGTATCGCTAATCTTTGCCATGATACCCTCATTAATCTTACTTTCATCGTCCATTAAAATCTTTGCTAAGGTAATCCTCGCTTGGGTAAACATACTATGATTTTGAGGTACTTGATTTAATGCATCTGCGGCACCTTCTATATTGACTTCGTTTTTTAAACATCTCGCAAGTCCAAAACAAGCAGTAGTATAATTAGGATCTACCTTTATTACTCTATCATAATACTTTGTAGCCTCACCAATACTCCCCATAGTTTCGCATGCAAATGCTATTGCAAGCTTTGGTGCAATTTCTCCTGGCATTTCAAAATATACCTTTCCGAATTCACTTTTTGCCTTCTGTCCATTGCCGATATTAAGAAATCCCTTCCCTCTATACCATTGTACTCTCCAATCAAATTCATCCTCTATTGCTAGCTTTGATAATATTTTTTCTGCTTCATTATACTTTTCTGCCATAATATAAGCATCAGCTAATCTAAATCTAGCCTCTACAGATTTTTCACCAAACTTATCTACCACACCTTTGTATGCTTCTATCTTCTTTTCAAGATTAGTTATTGAAGATAATTTCATTAATTCATTACATGCTACATCCTTTAACTCAAACTTTAACATAGGTAGCAATCTTATTTGTGGCTTCTCAGTTCCTATTATATCTTCTGAGTCCAATAGATTATCACTAGTAAAAATTTGACTTTCAGCAGGTTTTGGTGAAGTATTCATAGCTACAATCTCTCGTAGAACCCCATAAAGCTGATCACTCATTTCATCTACTGACTGAAAGCGTTGATTTGGATCCTCATGGGTAGCTCTAAGCAAAAATCTATATAAAGCTTCATATGCAACAAGAATTGGTTGCTCATCAGGATTTGGCAATGAGTATTCATAAGTTGTTTGATATTTAAAATCCATTATTAAAACTGCAAGGGACCTACCTATAGTATAAATATCTGAAACTTCGTCTGGATCATCGCCTGCCTCTGGTGCCATATATCCTCTTGTACCATATATATCACCATCATCGTCATTTATTTTTCTAACTCCACCCATGTCAATTAGCTTTACATCATCGCCCTCTAACATAAAATTATCTGGCTTAAAATCACAATATATATATCCATTAGAATGTAAGTATGAGAAAGCTGGAAGTATGCCAAGTATATAAGATATAGCTTCCTCTACTGGCAAAACACCTTTTTCCTTAAGGATACTTTCAATAGAACGTCCACCTACATACTCCATAACTATATATCCTTCATTTCCATTTTGAATGAAGTCATATATACCAACTATTTTAGGATGCTTAACTGCTGCAAGGAACTGTCTCTCTGCCACTGCTGCTGCCGCACTTGCCTCATCCTTAGCATTTAATAATCCCTTAAGTACAACCCATCTAGATAATAAATTATCATAAGCTAAGTAAATCCAGCCTAAACCACCAAACGCTAGTGCACCTTTTACTTCAAACTTTCCATTAATTATATCGCCTTTACTCAAAGAAGGTTCAAAAGAATATTCTTGCCCACAGTTAGGACAAAAACCTTTTGTTCTATTTACCTTAGCATCACAATTGGGACAACGTCTTTTTCTTTCTGAAACTACCGGATTTTCCATTATTAGCTTCATTGGATCTTGACTTGGCAGTGAAGGTAAGGATACTAATCCTCCTCCAAGCGCTTTTCTTCTAGAGGATGTCCCTCTACTTGATCTACTTGTATGTTTCCTGCTGCTAGTTCTTGACGAACCAACTGTACCTGTTGCAAAGGTAGCTGTTCCTTTTACTGTGCTAGTATTTAAAACTTGTGATAAGACACTTTTCCCCACGGGAGGTCTACCACACTCTTCACATATTCCATCAACTATAATTCCATCGCATCCTGGACGTTGACATCTCTCAACATTACCCATTTAAAACAAATCCTCCTGCTATATATTTTCTATCCTTATCTCTATGCAATCATAATATATAATTTCTTTAACAATTGGTCTATTTCTACCAAATCAACTTCATTAAATTGAAATTTTTCTTTTACTGTAGTTAGTACTTCTGAAACTTTTGGTGACATATCATGTCCTTTCATATGCATAATATTTATTTTAGCTTCTAATGCAGTATATCTTCCCTTTAGCTCATTGAAATACTCAACTTTTTCTCTATTCCCCTTAAGCTTATCTGTTTCATCTTTTAATTTGTTTTCTAACTGCTGTGATAATTTATTTACTCCAATATTAACAGCCGAAATTCTTTTTAGAGATAAATTATGCTTTAAATCTTCAATGCACTTATAAAATTCCTGTAACTTTTCATTCACCTCTGGAATTTTGTAGCTAATAAGCTTTCCTAGTATTTCTTTATTTTCTACAATAAAATTATTGTTAACTTCTACTATTCTCGTAATTCTTTCAAGCATGCTGCTATACTCTTCTATAGCTTTATTTAGTTCTTCACTATTCTTCAAACTCTTATATAGCTCATCTCTAAACTTATATATTTCCTTGCTAATTTCTTGAATTTGAATTACTCCAACAACTGGGTCTTTTTCACAATATTCTAAAGATGCTATATATCCATCTAGTACTTGTGCATCCTTTTCCAGATTTGTCGCTGCAAGTTTCAATTCGTTTATCTCATCTCTCATTTTGCTACATATCTTTATAGTATTCTCTTCCCCTTCAATTATGGAGTTTAAATCTAGTTTTGCCCGTTCAAAATCCTTAACCATGATTTCTAAAGTTTCCTTTGGTGTGATTTCAACCCCTTTATTTTTATCATATAGCAATTCTCTATTATTTATTGGTATATCTTCTTTATGTAAAATAATAGACTTCCCATTTAATAAAATATTGATTTCGTCATCATAGTTGTGAAAAATTGTTGACTTGTTAGATAAATCCTGTGCTTTTTCTATAACCTTAGAGAGAATAGAATAATTTTGTAAAAGATTATTAATAATATTTACACATTCTAAAGCTTTCTTTTCTGTTAATCCAATATAATTACCAGTACTCAAATTATCTTCAAGCATTTTTGAAGATGATAAATCATTTAAATCCATAATATTTTGATTTATTGTTAGAAGTTTTTCCTTCCAAAATGATATTTGTTCATTTATTGCACTATCCATACAATACCTCAAAATTTATATTCGTCTAATCTTGGTTTTACACCCAAAAATATTGCTACAATAAATAATATTAAATAAGCTCCTAATATAAATGGGAAAACATTTAATGCACTAAAAGCACTATCTATATGACTATCAAATTGGTGTTGATTAATATCTAAAGTTTTACCTAAGGCACTGTCAAATTTATTAAATAACCAATCTGATTCCCCTTGATTAGTACCTGTACAAAGCTTTACAGCTTCATCATGATGGCCATCATTTTCTAAACTTCTAAATTTAGCATCCATTTTTATATACTCATCCCAATACTTAAGTGCTTCCATAGCAGCATCTTTTTCCCCATTAAAAGTAATATTTGTAAGTTCATCGCCTAAAAATCCTTTAAAACTTTTATTTTGTTTTACCAATAATAATGCCTGTTCAGAATCTACAGAAGTTATTTGATTTTCCTTATCATTAAAAGCTTTTAATGATGCTTCCTGTTGCTGCTTATTTCCTGAATATAGAAGATACATACTTTCATCTGCATTTCCATCATAAGAAATTGCTCTAGCCTTCCAAAGATTATGGACTGAATCAAAGGCATCCTCTTTTGCTACTTTTAAATCATTTTGAACTACTTGAATTACACCAAATGAGTAACATCCAAAAATAAAAGTTAATACCAAGGCTGCTGTAAAACCTATATTTAAAATTCTTTTAGTCTTTTTATATAAAAATCTTTGAGCCCATAAAATTGCTATCATTGCTATTGCTACTACACCTATTAATACAAAATTTAAAAAGCCTGACTTGACTTTATGACTACTATATATGCTATCTAAATGGCTATAGTTGGCTTTATCCAGATCAGAAGCTGCCGGTAATATTCCCTCACTCATAATCTTATTTGCCTCCGCAAAATCACCAGCTACATTAGTAGCTGTTGTAAGTCTTGCCTTTCCTAATACAAATTCATATTCAGATATCTTTGACATTATTTTCTGAATAGGGTCTCTTTCTTCATTTCCATAAGTGATATTTTCTGAAGCATCAATTAATTGAGAATGAGCTTCATTCATCTCTTTTCTATAAGCTGTCCAATACCTTCCATTATCTTTTTCTTTTGTCATCAGTGCATTCATAGCATTTGAATTAGCATCTGCCAAAGTTGCTCTTATATGCTCAGCGGCAATAATTGAAGGTACTGTATCCTTTCCTACCGTCTGAACTGCTTGTCTCGTACTTTTATAATTTGAATATATAATTGTAGACATAAATATGGCGACAATTATAGTAGCTATTGAAGCAATAAGAATTTTCCCTGGTGTAGTTTTTAAGTATTTCTTTACTTTAGTCACGAAAACATTATTTCTAGTTGTATTACTTAAGGTATTTGCACCATAATTATTAATTTGTGTATTCATTACATCCTCCCGCTAACGTCTTGTTACCCTTATTTTAGTCCATAAGCCTACAAATAATTCATCACCTATTTTTATTTCTGTTTGAACTCCTGCCTCTAATTCTTTTCCGTTTAATGTTGTTCCATTAGCTGAACCTAAATCTAACACATCAAAAGTTTCATTTATATTCTTAATGAACTTTAAGTGTCTATGAGATACTCCTGGATCATTTACATCTATTTCTGGAGAAATTCCCTTTGCAATAGATCTTCTCCCTAGTAAGTTCTCATCTAAATCCAAATGAAATATCCTGTCTGATAAATTAGTAGGACATACAGAACTCATTTCTGAATCATCCTTTACTCTTGAATTATCCACTGATATGATCACAGATAATTTGTCTACTTTATTAGCTATATTTACTGATTGGTTAAGAGACTCATCTAATTTTGAATTATTTAATTGTACTGAACTTTTTACCTCTTCTTTTTCTACTATTGGAGTTTCTGTTGTTATACTATTACCTTGCTTTTTAGAAAGGTCTTGAGAACTACTAACAGCCTCACTACTTTTTTCTTCATTAACTTTTTTATCTTCATAAAAATCATGTCTACATGCTTCGCAAAATCTACTTCCTGGAGTTCTTGGGGTTCCACAATCTGGGCATAATTGATTTTCATTAGTTGATGCAATCTTTGAAACATTGCTTCCATTAATATTTGAATCTTCTATAACTGCTTGAACTATAGATTGTCCAATTAAAGCACCACACTCTGAACAGTAATCCGAATCTACTGAAACATGTCCCTTGGGGCATACATAGGTCATATAATCACCTCTATCATCCATTATTCCTTTTCTTTCTAATTGTCCTTGTTCCACCCATATCTAATTCTAAATCTGCCGCCTTGTTATTTCCAGATTTTAATCTAACTGTTCCTTGCTCTACATCTACTACATCAACAACTTTTTTGAGTCTCATAGTTACTTCTTCATTTCCAGATTCAACAGCAATTTTAACTGCCTTACCTAGTAACATTGTAGCTTCATCAATATCTCCTCTAGACTTTGCTTCCAATCCTTCTTTTATAGAATTAGCAAGTTCCTCTTGGCCAGTATAGTGAGCTACTTGAGGGTTAATTCTAGCTGTCAAGGATTCATCTGAGGTCCATGCTGCTATTATTCTTTGTCCATCTACTATTACTTCTTCACCATTAACTGAATAAACAATCTTAGTTCTACAAGCCATCATTTCTTCACCCTCATCTTGAGGTTGTAGCTCGAAACCTAATTGGTAATCACGACTTTCTTCTCCCCATGCACCTATAGGAACATCAATATTTTTTTCATCAACTCTCTTTATTAGCATCATCAAATCTTGGATTTCAGGACTCATTTGCTTTGCTGTTACTAATTTTGATGTCTTTGGAAGTTGTATTCTTAAATATACATCCGCCACTCCCTTTGATAATGCATCATTTAACGCAGTTCTAAAGTGTGCTTCCAAATCTTCTGGATTAGGTACTGCCTCTGCTGATCCAAGTAACCTGCTAGATATCTTCCTTAGTTCATCAGGTCTCCAATCTGTTCCAACTCCCCAACAGTTACATTGAAATTTTCCTTCACACTCTTTTAATACTCTTTCTAATGCATTATAGTCTTCTCGACTATTATCTCCATCAGTGACAAATTGTACAAAGCCCATTGTATTATCAAGCTTCATAATCTCATCTAGAGCAGTATTCAAGCCTTTAGACATCTCAGTTCCACCTCCAGCTGCTAGTGCATTTATAGCTCTGAAAGCCTCTTTTTTTGCCATTGTTGACGCATTTGTCATTGGTACTATTAATTTTGCTTTATTTTGAAATGTTATTACACTAAATTTACTATTTTCGTCCAGCATTTCAATACATCTACAAATAGCACTCTTCCCCATTTGAAGCTTGCCACAACTCATAGAGCCAGAAACATCTAACACAAATACTATGGCTTTTTCTATTGCTGAATTATTAGTTACAAATCCCTCAAATTGTGAAGTTACAGATACTATTGCATCAATTCTCTTGCTGCCTAAATTTAAATGTGGATTATAAAAACTCTCGATCTCAAATTTCATTCTATTTACCCTCTTATTTCATATTTTTTAATTATAGTACAATACATAGATATTTTACCAATTTATGATACTATTATCAAATTAATTCTTCATTAATTTTCCATAGTAAAATCTTGTATTCATTCCAGTACCTTTCATAATCCTTTACCATTTGCTTACTTGTTGGTAAAATAAAAAAATTGACTAAAATTATAATTTTAAATATATAAAAAAAATACTGCATTATCGAAATGAATTTGCAGTATTCTAAATTACTATTTTTCTATTTACTATTTATGAATTCTAAGCTGTAAATATCAGATATGGTGTAAATAATCCAAATGAAAACTAAAAGTAAAATGCTTTTCTGTTTATTTTACACTTACTAGCTTGCTATCCTTTATTTATGATATGGCTCACCCTTAATGATTCTAAACCCTCTATAAATCTGCTCCAACAGCATAACTCTAAAAAGTTGATGAGGAAATGTCATCTTTGAGAAACATAATTTATAATTTGCTCTACCTAAAACACTTTTTGATATTCCTAAACTTCCACCTATTATAAATGCTATATTAGAATTTCCTGCTACTCCTAGGTTATGTACATAATCTGAAAATTCTTGTGATGTTAATTGCTTTCCACCTAAATCCATGGCTATGACAAGCATATTGTCTTTTATTTTATTTAATATTGCTTGACCTTCTTTTTCTTTAATTGCTTCCTCTTCTTTTTCTGAAGCATTATCCGGTGTCTTTTCATCTGGTATCTCAATTATATCCAATTTGCAATATCTGCTTAACCTTTTAGAATATTCATCTATGGCATCTTTTAAATATTTTTCTTTTAATTTTCCAACTGTAATTATAGTAATATTCATTTTTATTATACTATTGAAAATATTTAAGCACCTGAAAAAATAACAATCCAACATGTTAATTGCTTTTTGACGATGCCTTTTTTTTAATATCTTTAATAGCTACTCCCTTCAATATATTGCTTTCAATTATACTTCTAAGCTTCTTTTATTCTCTCTTTTTGTTTTAATTTCATATAATCTATATGCTGTGAGAATTGCTCCTAAACCACATATAATAGCTGCCGCTATATATACATACTGCATTCCATATACAAAAATATCATCTCTTCCTTCTATATATCCTGTAACATGGTATCCCATTTTATTACTCATAAGACTATATAAAAGTGTTGTTGATAATGATATTCCAAAAACCATTCCTAAGTTTCTTACTAAGGCATTTATACTGCCTGCAATCCCCAAATTATTTTTATCTACTGTAGACATTACTAATGAATTATTAGGAGATTGAAACATTCCATTTCCCATGGACATTATTCCTATAAATACAATCAATGCTCCTAAGTGAGAATATTGGTTTAAAGTTGACATTAAAAATAATCCTAAACTAGTTCCTATGAGCCCTACGAACGTTAGAATCTCTGAACCTACTCTATCTGATATGTGCCCACTCATGGGTGCAACAACTGCTAATACTATTGGTGATACCATCATTAGCATTCCTGTATATGACGGAGTCAACTTCATTACATATTGTAAGTAAAATGGCAGTATTATATTTGAGCAGCTTATTGCTACAAATGAAATAAATGCACAAAATATACTAAGTGAAAATAATGAATTATTGAATATTTCAAGCTTTAATAGTGGTGTAGCTATTCTTTTTTCAACCTTTATAAATAGTACAAATAGTACAATTGAAAGAATTAAGCACATTATAATAGCTTTATTATGATATCCAAATTCTTTACCAAATGTTAATGATCCAAATAGCAGTACCATAGTTAATCCAAATAAAATTGCTCCTTTTATATCAAGTTTTTCATTTGAATTATTAGTACTTTTAGGAAGTGTTTTCATTGCAAGGATAAGTGCTATAATTCCTATAGGTACATTTATCAAGAAAATGTATTTCCAACTTAAAATTGATACAATAACTCCACCTACAGGAGGTCCTATCATTGATCCTAATGCTACAAAGGTACCATTTAGACCTAGTGCTCTTCCCCTTTCATTACTTGGGAATACATGTGTTATGATTCCATGACTTGTAGACATAGTGCCCGCAGCACCTATAGCTTGTAATCCCCTTGAAAAAACTAACATTATTAATGAATTCGATATTCCACACATAAGAGAACCAATTGTAAATATTATAATACCGAATTTAAAAATTGTAGTCTTACCTTTAATATCTGCTAGTCTTCCAAATATAAGAATAGTTGCTACAATAACTATTAAATAACTAGTAACTACCCATTCTATAGATGCCATACTTACCGAAAGTTTTTGTGCCATAACAGGTAACGCCACATTTACTATACTACCATCAAGAGTAGCCATAAATGTTAGAAGTACAGTTGTAAGTAATATTACCCATCTTTTTTTATGTATTGTTTTGTCTATATTCTCCATAAGTTTTATCCTTTCTGTGCACTGTAAATAAGCTGTAAAATATAACTTAAGAAAATAATCTTCACTAGCTTAATTACCCCTTCTTTAGTCGGGTTGCAACTAAAGAAAATTATAATACATTTCTATTATTTGCACAAATAATAAGATAATTCGTGGAATACAAAAATATAATCCACAGACATACTTTCAACTCTTAAACTTATCCACATATTGTCCTCATTCTATGGATAAGTACATATTGTAAATATAGATACCCACATCAGAAGCTTATACTTAGTATTACATTTAACACTTACTATACTTAGATGTATACCATTATAGAAATAAAGGGTACTCTTTTGTGCAGTGTTGCATCAGAGTACCCTTTATTTCGGTGGGATATAAGCAAAGTATAGTGTTTTATTTCAATTTAAATGATCCAACCATTTCATTTAGGTTATCTGATGAATATTCTAGAACTTCAGTAGCTTGTTTTAATTGTCTTATTTCACCTAATATCTTTTTAACCATTGTTAATGATTCTTCACTCTTACTTGAACTATGCTCAGTTGATTGTTCTACCTTATCAGCCATAGTACTTACATTGTTCATTACATCTCCAACATTTTCACTTTGTGTTGAAGTTATTTTTGCAATAGATTGCATAGCACTAGCAATTATATTCACATCGTCATTTACTTGCTCAAATGATTGCATAGAATTTTTTACGCTTCCTGTTGATGTACTTACTTTACTATTTATCTCCCCTGCGTATTCAAAGGTAGCTTGTGTTTGTTCTTGAACTTGCTTAATAACATTACTTATTGATTTAGTTGCCTCTCCTGTTTCTAATGCTAGTTTAGATATCTCCTCTGCAACAACGGTAAATCCTCTTCCACTCTCACCAGCTCTTGCAGCTTCAATTGATGCATTAAGTGCTAAAAGTTGAGTTTGTTTACTTATATTACTTATTACATTAATAACCTCGCTTATTTCATTTGAATATCCTTGCAATGTACTAATAGAGCTTACAGTTCTACTAATTGTACTTTCTAAATCTTGCATATTATTTAAAACTTCATTTGATGCATTTTGTGCTTTTGATGAATTCTCATTAGTACCTTCAATTATTGCTGAAACTTCTAGTATAAGACTGTCCATTTCTTGAATTGATGCTGTAATCTCAGAAAATTTATTTTTTGTATCTTGAAATACTAAATTTTGTTCCTTAGAATTTTCTAATAAACTTACAACTGTATTCTCTATTACTCCCATTCCTTTTTTAACTTCATTTGTTATGCTTGAAACTATATTTACTGATTTCTTTGTAGTTTTTGCTGATTTCTTCACTCTATATAACATGCTCATTTGATTGTTTATAAATTTATTAAACCATCTTGATAATTCTCCAATTTCATCACATGACATCCTCTTTACTCTTTTTGTTAAATTTCCTTCTCCTTCTGCAATGTCTTGTAATATATTTATCGTCTTGCTTAAAGGTGATGAAACCATCTTTTTAGAAATTACTAAAGTGAATATTGATAATATAAACCACATTGCTAAAGATGTTAATATACTCATATTTGGTGCAAGTTTTGTTGTTATGAAATTTATTGTTATTAATATTGCTGACATAATTGATATGGCTATTGGCATTTTTATATTAATACTTTGAAAATTATATATTTCGTCTATATCTCCTTCACACATCATACCCCAAACTTCATCACAATTAGGAGGAGTTATTAGTGTTCCTTTACCACCAACCATAATGTGTCTATAATCCGGATATCCAGGCCAACAATCTAAATTTTCTGCATTTTTAATGGTATTTTCTACACCTTGATGCAATTTATTAGTTGCTGGATCATTAAATATTATTTCAAATTCAGTATGTTCTTTAATTTTTACTAATCCCCAGCTTCTAGTTTTTATTCCATCTTTAAGATTATCACCTAAAGTAAAAGTATTATCCTCAAATCTGCTTCTAGATATTGCTGTTCCTTGTTTGATTCCTCTGTTTGACTTTACCATAAATAAATAGTTGTCTCCGGAATCTTTATATATATGAGTGTCCTCATCTTGAATTACATTACTCATATCGTCATTTAATGTTCTACAGCATAATATTCTAATTTGATCACTATGGTTTTTACATCTACTAGAAAACATTAGAGTAACATCATCAGCAAATTTTTTGTTATTTATATCGGTATCCAAAGTTCTCTTGTCTATGTATGGACCGTACATTAATGATTTACCTTCTAATCCAGCTTTTAAATTAGGTAAATCACTCATATTTAATCCTATATGTTCCTTACATGAAGAAACTGATACTATTCCATTTTCATCTAAAACAAATATTTCACAAAAATCTTCATATTTTTTTACATTTTCTATTAGATAATTATTTACTATGTTATCATTATCATCTAAAGCTACAAGTGAATTTTTAATGTTTTCTAACTGAGCCCACTTATCATTAAACCAATTATCTAATGCCTTTTTCCTTCCATTTGATATTCCTTCAAAGACTTTTTCTGAGTGCTCTCTTAAATTCCTGTTAAGTAAATATTTAATTTTTAAACTCATATTTAATACCTCCCCAAAAATATTATTGCTTAAATTTTAATTCCAACTTTATGAAAAATAAAAGCACTAATACAGATTTCTTGAAAAATCTATTATTAGTGCTACCATAGCGTCATTTATTCTTTTTTATTCTTAATGTCAATTTATTTAATAAGTATTTTAATATATAAACTTAACTTAACTATAAATTTTACTATCATAACTTAATTATACCAACTATATTCATATTTGTGAATTGTTATTTTTCATAAAATTATTAAAACGAAAAAAGCCCTATCTAAAAGATAGAGCTTTTTTAACTTAATCAGTAAATATTTCATATGTAATAAAATCTGATTTTTATTATAATTTAATTAAGCAATCCAAGTGTTATTTGTTTATTCCGCAACACTTTTTGTATTTCTTGCCACTTCCACATGGGCATACATCATTTCTGCCTACTTTATCTAAGTTTCTTACGATTTTAGATTCTCTAAATTCTTTTTGTATTTCATTTCTCTTTTCTTCTGAGAATATTCCGTCCCATTGTGGTAATGTATATAAATATTCAGCTTTAGCATCTAACATATTAAAGTATAAAGTTTCTAAATTTAAATCAAATACTAATTCAGTATCAGCATCAATAGTTTCAAGATCATATTGATTCTTTAAACTATCATTAATTCCATCCATAAATCCCATAGCAAATTCCACTGTAGAATTATGTTTATTAGCCAACTCATTAATAGTAGTCTTTGTAACTTCTTTATGATTAGCTAATAACTCCTTGTATATTCCTTTTTCTAATTTACTATATTCTACCCAGAAAGCCTCTTCTCCTTTAGTCTTTACATATTCAACAACCATTTCAGTCCATTCTGTATATAAACTCATTTTTTAAGTCCTCCCTTAAATTTTCACTTAGGCATACTGATTTGTTATTTTTCTAATATGCCATATATATAATATTTATATATTATAATCTTAAATAAATTAAATTTCTATATAGCTACTAGGATTATGCCTATTTGCCATAGTTAATGTTATGTCCTGATTTTGCTTAATTCCATTTTCATTTAATACATTCAAAACAGTTTGATATGCTAAATCTGGTTGATTGTTTGTATTGCTTAAATGTCCTAAAATAATCTTTTTATTTGCACAACATTTAGATAATTCAACAATAGCATTTCCGCAGTCATCATTAGACAAATGCCCTATCTCGCTAAGTATTCTTCTTTTTAATGAATATGGATATGGTCCAAATTTAAGCATGTTAACATCATGGTTACTTTCAAGAAGTATGATTTCTGAATCTTTTATATTATCATAAATCTCCCTAGTAAAAGTCCCAAAATCCGTTGCTACACTTATACTTTTTTCTCCATCACTTACCGTATATCCCATTGGTGCCACAGCATCATGTGGAATATTGAAAGCTTTGATATTCATATCATGTATTTCTGTAATTGACCTTTTATCAATTACTTTTATATTATGTTCTTTTACTTTTCCAATTGAATTCTCCATAGCAGACCAAGTATCAGCATTCGCATATATAGGAATATCATATTTTCTAGATAATACCCCTATTCCCTTAATATGATCACTATGCTCATGAGTTATAAAAATTCCATTTAAATCTTTTGGCTCTTGATTAATTTCTTGCAATGCCGCATCAATTCTTTTACCTGGGAGTCCTGCATCAATTAATATCTTAGCTTTATCTGAGGCTATAAACATGCTATTACCACTACTGCCACTATATAAAGAACAAAATACCACTGTAATTCCTCCCCTCTATGAGATTTGTATTACTCATTAACATCTATTCTTCTAATCTCTGCACCTAAAGCTTTAAACTTATTTTCTATATGAGGATAGCCTCTATCTATGTGCTCTATACTAGTTATTTCTGTTTCTCCTTCTGCAACTAGACCAGCTATAACCATAGCAGCACCAGCTCTTAAATCTGTTGCCTTTACTATAGCACCTGTTAACTTTTGTGAACCATCTATAATTGCAACTCTACCTTCAACCTTTATATTCGCACCCATTTTCTTTAATTCATCTATGTGCTTATGTCTATTTTCCCAAATAGATTCAGTAATTAAACTTCTTCCTGGGACAATGCTTAATAATGTTGACATTGGTTGTTGAATATCTGTAGGAAATCCTGGATATGGAGTTGTTTTAATATTAACTCCTTTTAGTGGTTTGTTTACAGTTACTCTAATACAATCATCGCCTTCTTCAATTACAGCTCCCATTTCTGTAAGTTTCGCTGTAATTGATTCTAAATGCTTTGGTATAACATTTTTTATATAAACATCTCCACCTGTAGCAGCTGCTGCTATCATAAATGTACCAGCCTCAATTTGATCTGGTATCACGCTATATGAACAACCTTTTAAGCTTTCTACACCCTTAATTCTTATTATATCAGTACCTGCACCTTTTATATCAGCACCCATTGTATTTAGAAAATTTGCCACATCAACAACATGAGGCTCTTTAGCAACGTTTTCTAGGGATGTAATCCCTTCTGCGAGTGTTGCTGCTATCATTACATTTATTGTTGCACCTACTGAAACTACATCAAAAAATATATTAGCACCTATTAATCTATCAGCCCTAACGTTAACTGCACCATGTTCTATAATCACTTCTGCACCTAAAGCTTCAAACCCCTTTATATGTTGATCAATAGGTCTTACCCCTATTGGACATCCACCAGGAAGAACTACTCTTGCTTTTTTAAATCGTGATAATAAAGCTCCTATAAAATAATATGAGGCCCTCATTCTTCTAACATCATCTATACATGCGTCAAAATTATCAACACCCGTACTATCTATCTCTAAAGTATTATTATCTATTTTAGCGATCTTACAACCTAAGCTTTTAAGTATTCTTTCTAAGCAGTGTACGTCTTCAATATCTGGTATGTTATCAATTATGCATTTTCCATCACTTGCCATTATTGCTGCTGGTAATATTGCTACTGCTGCATTCTTAGCTCCGTTGATATCAACGCTACCTTTTAGCAAGTTTCCTCCGTTTATAATTAATCTTTCCATTGAATTCACCCTATCTATCTAAAATATATATTATAATTAATTTATAGTAATTTGCATTATTAACCTATTTTATTATTAAAATCTACTTTCATTATTATATCATAAACAAAATTTATTTAAATACATTTTTTCAGTCTATTAATAATTTTTTTCATTATATATGATATTTAATATAACTTTTAATTGGATTAATTGTATTTTTATTCCTAAAATATCTTATTATCTAAAATATGAACAAATATTTATGTTAAAATTTGTCTTATATTACATAATTATTATTTGAATTCATTATTTAATTATTCTTCTATTGTATTCTTTTATTTTGCTTATTGTGTTATAATTTACTAAAACTTTGAGTAATTCAATAATTGAGATTGTGAGGTTTATCATGAAGTACTATATAGTTGCATTATTTGATGAGGAAACCTATCAAGTAATATCACCAATACAAAGAAATATGTCTAAAAAATTTAGAGCAAATAGAAATTCACCAGTACCTTTTGTTATATTAACAACTATAGAAAATCCAAATTTAGATAAATTATATCCTGTTGTTGATAAAATAATAACTCCATATAAAAGTTTTAGAATTGATGCTAGTGATTTAGTGTATCTATTCGAACCTACTAAAAGTGTAAATTTGAAAATAGACAACAAAGGATATATAAAAAGACTTTCTCGCTGTCTTTTTGATACGTTGGAACTTAATGGATTTAGTGTTAACTCTTTTGACGATAGCTTTGTTTCTCTTGCTAATCTTGGTTATATTCCTAAAGATTATAAAAAACAAGATGTGAAATTAAATTTTCCTGAAATATATACTAAAGATAACGTTGCTAAATTAAAAGTTAAAAGTATTGAAATATGGAAACTTCCTATTATTAGGAAAAATGTTCCATTAAAGTCATATACTTTGAGATCCTTTTAATACCTTATTATAGCTTGACAGAAGTAGATCTCAACTTATTTTTTAGTAAAAATTAAAATAAATTTATGGCTATGTTTTAAAATCTTAGCTATATTGTGGCTGTCTTGAAATAACGTTTTTGAGACAGTCTTATTATTTATCCATATTCAAAAAAATAACGAGTCAATTATATTTACATATTGACTTGTTATTTTTTTGAATATGCATTATGCCCTTTTATGACTTAATTTTTTTATAATAATTATATTAAGTTAGAAAAATATCTTAATATTGTGAATTTTATGTAAATATAAAAAATATTTTTTTGTATTCGTTTTCGTTGCTTTCATTTATTTTAAAGATTTTGTAAAATAAGATTAATGACTAAAAATGTAGGAGGATTCACTATGAATATTCAGCCACTATTTAAAGTACAAAAGTACTATAATGATAATTTATCAATAAATGAGGAATTAGATTCACATAAATTACAAGTTCGTAAAAATTTGGAGTTCCAAATAATACTAGGTAATTTAGCTAATGAAACTCTTTGTTTTAATTATTTATCAAAAAAAACTAAACCTGTAAATTTAACTGCAATATTCGATAAATATATAAATTGTCTTGCTCAAGCATTAACACTCGGAATTGATCATAAATATACAGATTTAATAGCAGTATCTATGAATCCTAATGATTATTGTTTAAGTGATCAGTTCTTAAATTTATATATTGATATTAATGATTTAATTGTTTCCCCTTCTATAGATCACTACTTGACTTTATTTGAAGACCTACTGAGTTTAGGATTAACATTAGGATTTTTAGAATCTCAAATACAAAATCAATTTATTAAGGATTTAGATAATTTAATAATACTTTAATTTTTTAATTTAAAATATATAAATGTTACCTATTGATTATAATATATTCTTACATAATGACATTTTTATTTTATATAAGCATAGTCAATAATCTTAAGGGAATACTATCCCTGAGGTGATATTATGTTTGGGATAATATGTGCAATAATTTCAGGAATTGCTATGAGTGTTCAAGGAGTATTTAATACAAGACTGGGTGAAAAAATAGGAGTATGGGAAACTACATTATTAGTTCAAATCATTGCTCTTATTGTAAGCCTTATTGTCTTTTTCTTTTTTGCTGATGGAAGTTACACACATTTAAAAGAAGCTAATAAAATCTATTTATTAGGTGGAGTTTTAGGTGTTATAATAACTTTTACCGTAATGAAAAGTGTCAGTTCAATGGGACCTACCTTAGGAATTGGTATTATTTTAATATCTCAGTTACTTGCGGCTGCACTTATTGATTACTTGGGATTATTTGATAGTGAAAAGATTAAATTTTCATTAAATCACTTTTTAGGCATTGCTATTATGATTGTAGGTATTGTAATATTTAAATGGAATCATTGAGAGAGGAAGGATAAAATTTGAATTTTTTTTCTAATATTAATTTTTTATTCCATTTAACAACCAATAATATAAAACAATACTTTAAAAAAAGCCAACCAATAAAATCCGATGAAATTACCCAAAATTCTATTAATTGGTTCGGTCATGCTACTACAGTAATTAATTTATCTGATAAACTTATTATAACAGACCCTGTATTTTCTAGCTTATTAGGTTATTTTAAGAGAATGGTTAAAAAACCAACCTATATAAATAACTTAAAAGTAGACTACATACTCTTATCTCATGGTCATATGGATCATTTAAACTTTTCATCACTTAAACACTTAAATAAAGATGCAATTATAATTGTTCCAAAAGGATATTTTCGTCTTGCTAAGCTATTAGGATTCAAAAGTGTATTTTTATTACATCCTGGAGATGTCTATGAAGATAATTTTGTAAAAATCACTGCTTATGAAGCTGATCATGATGGTAGACGTTTTTATATTGGTCATGATAATGAAAGCATTTCTTATTTAATTGAAAGAGAAAGTAAACGCGTATTCTTTGCTGGTGACACTGCGCTTACAAATAATTTTAAAGATATTAATTGTGATGTAGCATTGATGCCTGTAGGATGCTATAAGCCCGATAGGTTCTCCTATATGCATTGCACCCCAGAACAAAGCTATGAGATGTTTAAAATGATGAATTGCCCTGTAATGATTCCTATTCATTATAAAACATTTAAAATTTCACTAGAAAATTTTGAAGAAACTGAAGAGTCATTACTAAATTTAAATGATGATTCAATAAAAATTATAGATATAGGAGAAACTTATAATTTTTAAGAAACATCTTTCTAAAATAGCTTCTATTAATATTTTTATAGATACCAAGTCAGAAGTTAACCCTATACTTGATATTATATTCAACATTTACTGTACTTAGGCCTATATACAAACAGATAAATTGGATACATGTTTGTGAAATAGGCATTGGAAAATAAGCTGTTCAAACTCCTTAATGGCAGGTTGTTCCACTTATGCTTGTCCTGAGCTTGTCTCGGGAACATGCATAAGTGGGTGCAACCTGTCATTTAGAAGTTTCCAGCGAAATTTTCTTAGTCCTATGGAACAAATATGTATCCAAATTTATGCGAATATTCGCATAATTAAAATTTTTACTTTGATTATATGTATTTTTATTTTATTTCTATTAACATTAAATTTATTTTTCATATAATATATTGAAGCAATAATATTTTGGAGAAATCTATGTTTTCATATAAAAAGAAGTTAGATTGTAATTTAAAGCACTATATTTCAAATAATGCTTATAAAAATTATAGAGTACTTATACAATATAAAGATTTTCAATCTTCAGTTGTGAAAAAAATCAATTCATATAAAGGTACTGTTCATCATATTATAGACTCTGCTAATCTTATAAGTGCAGAACTTAATTCTCGCAGTATAGATAGAATTTTAGAGTATCCTGAAATAAAAAAAATCTATTTAGATGAATATTTATTTTTATGTGGTATGAGTGTTACTACTGCTAATAAAGTTCATTTTTCTGAGAGCTATGGTTTATCTGGTACAGGAATTGGCATAGGACTCATAGATAGTGGAATATTTCCTCATCCAGATTTAACTTCTCCTATCAATAAAATAGAATTATTTGAAGATCTAATTAATAATTATCATTATCCTTATGATGATAATGGACATGGTACATCCATAGCAGGAATTTTATGCAGTAGTGGCTTGTCATCAAATAATATGTACAAAGGAGTATGCAGTAAAAGTAAATTATTTTGTTATAAAGCATTTGATAAACTTGGTAAGGGCTTTGCTTCTGACATACTCTATTCTATAGAAAGTCTTTCTAATATATCTAAAGAAAAAAATATAAAGATATTATGCTTACCCTTTGAACTTTTAACTCATAGCACATTTATTATTTCTTGTTTCCATTCAGTCTTTAATTATGCTATATCCAAAGGTCTAATTCCAATAGTACCTAGTGGAAGCAACTTAAATGCTTCGTCATCCATTATGGGAATTGCTACTCTTCCCAATTGCATTACTGTAGCAGGATTAGATACAGTCTCTCCAGTAATAAAGCCTTATTTATATTCTTCTGGTGGACCTTATGGAAAATTATCTAAACCAGATTTATCTGCTGCTTGTGTTAATGTTATTTCTTTAAATTCTGATAGTAACTATATCTCTGAAAAAAATGGGATTAAGCTTTATCCACGCAAACTTGATGCACCATATAAAACTTTTACTGGTTCATCAATTGCTACTGCTTATATTAGTGGATTATGTGCTTTACTGTGTGAGAAAAATCCATCTATCACCTTTAAAGATATGAGTTCATTATTAAAAGTTATATGTGAACCTGTTGAAGATATATCTAAAACAATTCAAGGTGAAGGTACCGTAAATATTAATAAACTTATGCCTTAATTATTAACAATTCATATATTGAATGGATCTCATGATTTATTAATTAAGTTTATAATGAGTACTAAAATACAGAACTATTTCTAATATTAATATAGTTCTGTATTTTTATATTAATATTCACTCTCATGTTAATTGGACATTTGTAGATAGTTAATTATTAATATGCTTAATATTTTACTTTATCTTACTTGTAATATGCTATAATTATTTACATACACTAGTCGTACACACTTATTTATCAATGAACATATCAAAATACTTTGAAAGGTAGGTAGTAAGCAGAATGAGCACATTTATGTTAAAGAGTAAATCCTTAGGGTTCACTCCTGTTAATAATATATTTATAGAGAAATACATGCCGCAAGCTAGAGGTGAATTTATAAAGATCTATTTATTGATGCTAAAACATGATATTTCTGGTGAATTCGGAGTTAGCTCATCAATACTAGCTTCCTCACTTAATTTATTAGAATCTGACATTATGAATGCACTTAATTATTGGAATGACCAAGGAGTTATAAAATTCACTCAAATCGATAAAATGGGCAATTATAATGTAGAATTTATAGATTTAATTCAAGAACCAGCTAAGTCCACAAAACAAGTGGATTTATTAGAAGCTTTAGATAGCACTACTACTAAAGATATGTTAAAAGATATTGAAATGCTTTTAGCTCGGCCCCTATCTCCAAATGAAATGTCAATCTACTTAAATTGGCAAAGAGAATTTGGCTTTTCTTCTGAATTGATTTTAATCTTAATGGAATACTGTATATCAAAAGGAAAAAGTGATTCAAGATATATTGAAAAAGTAGCTTTATCTTGGCATGATCTAAAAATAACTACTATTGAACAAGCACAAAATTTAATAAAAAAAGCTGAAGATAAGTGGATTAACATAAGAAAAATATTAACTTATTTAGGTATAAATAATACAGATATAATGAAACCCCAACAAGATTTAATAGAAAAATGGCTTCTTATATATAAGTTTCCAAATGAAATTATCTTAAAGGCCTGTGATATATGTTCTGAAAGATTAAATAGAGCAGATTTTAAGTATATTGATGGTATACTTACTAATTGGAATAAAAATAACATTAAAACATTAGAAGACATAGCTCTTAAAGATAATAAAAACACTAAAAATTCTAAATATCAAAAAAGTTATAATAACAATAATAATAATAATGAAAAAGCTCCTCTTAAGTTCAACAACTTTGAAGGAAGAGAATATGATTATGATTCCTTAGAAAAAAAACTTTTAGGATGGGATAATGATGATTAAAGGCTATCAAACTGAAATTTT
>Ga0302165_10000222_pt1 | contig 22630 bp, 20 predicted proteins | sample I_Fen_E3_2_FD_193499 | JGI IMG/M metagenome (GOLD analysis project Ga0302165, IMG submission 193499) | Peat permafrost microbial communities from Stordalen Mire near Abisko, Sweden - I_Fen_E3_2 | ecosystem: Environmental > Terrestrial > Soil > Wetlands > Permafrost | place: Sweden: Abisko...
TTGGGCGCAGATTGAGAATCTGGAAGATATTCAACTTCGTAGAAAGACTATTTGGAATCAATATTATGAGGGATTGAAACCGCTTGCTGATAAAGGACTCTTTTCATTGCCAACGTTGCCCTTGTATGCTACTAATAACGCTCATATGTTTTATCTGGTATGCAATTCTCTGGATCAACGTACCCGGTTTATTGCGCATCTGAAACAGCACAAGATATTATCTGTATTTCATTATTTGAGTTTGCATAGCAGCCCCTATTATATTGATAAATACAAAGGTGATGCATTGCCCAATTGCGATCATTTTGCCGATTGTTTGGTTCGTTTACCTTTGTTCTACGAATTGTCGGAGGTTGATGTTGAGAGAGTTGTACAGGCAGTAAATACATTTTTCATGTAGTAATACGCATCATGCATCTAACGATTGATTAATTAAGAATTGATGAAACAAAATAAACTACTACTGCCAACCGCATTCCTGCTTTTATGTGTGGCATATATGGCCGTGCTGGCAGCTATACCCGATGGTTATAATGATATGCGTGAACATGCGGCTTTTGCGCGTGAAATGTTGAGTGGAGTACGACCCACTGCGGGTAACTTTATGTTCTATTGGTTGGTGAATATTGTCTCTTTGTTTAGCGGGAATATTCGTTTTTCAGAAATAAGTTTGTGTTTGCTTTTAGCAGGTGCCACTACGTATCGTCTATACTGGTCACAGACAAAGATTGTTGCTGTAACCGCTGGCGGTAAAAGCAGTCGGTCAGACTATTGGCTATCATTTGGCTTTGCAGTAAGCTTGCTTTTTGTTTTTGCCATTCCTATTCCAAGCTATTCGTTGGACGAGTTTATGTATATTGGTAACTATGTACCCAATGTGTGGCACAATTCCACGGTGTTGTTTGTATTTCCTTTTGCATTACTGCTTTTCGAGCAGTCGTACAGACAATTGACGCAATACGATGCGCAAAGGAACAATTGGATTTTGCTGTTTGTTTTTCTGAATGTATTTATAAAGCCAAGCTATTTTTTTGTTTTTGTAAGTGTGTATCCTTTGCTATTGCTTCTTAAGTACAAATTTAAAAAGGAGTTTTGGCAGGGAATTTTACCGGTCATGATTGGTTTGGTCTTTTTAGGGTTGGAGTTTTGGTCTATTTATCTAACGAAAGATCCGTTTAGCAACGAAAAATCGTCAGTCATTTTTCAACCATTTTATAGCAGTCCGCTTTTCCCCGATTTGTGGCCAATGCCTTATGCTTTTATTTTTTCATTGTTTTTTCCACTTCTTTATGCTGCGTTTAATTTCAACACAGTACGGAAAAGTCAGTTGTTTTGGTTCTCTTCTCTTTCCTTTATTGTCTCCGTATTTATTTATCTGTTTATTGCCGAAACAGGCCCCAGGGCTACCCATGGTAATTTCTACTGGCAAATAGTTATCTGTACCTGGATATGTTTTTTCGTTTCACTGATGGCATTGTTGAAGGATTTCAAACAACAGGGTAAGACGTTTAAAAATAGTTTACTTCTCTCTACTTATTTTATTCAAGTGCTGATTGGTGTAGTATACTTTGTGAGGTTGTGTGTTACCGGGAACTATTATTGAATATATAGATTTTAATTGATAATTATATGAAAGTTAATTGTAAGAAATTTGTTATTCCAGTTCTGTTTTTAGTTTTGTTTGCTCTATATCTTCTTATCATAGTGTTTGTTCGTTACCAAGACATGTGGGATCATGCATGTTTTGCGAGAGATATGTTAACAGGAAAACGTCCTACTTCTGGAAACTTTATTTTTTATTGGCTGGTAAATATATTTTCTTTCTTTAGTCCTGAAAAAATACCCTCTAAAATAAGTTTATGCTTTCTTTTGGCATGTGCTTCAACTTATAGATTTTATTTGTGTGAAGAAAGAATCAAGAAAGTTGTTTATTCAAAAAATAAAATTGAAAATCAGTACTGGTTAGCAGTGTTTTTTGCTATAAGCCTACTTTTTGTTTTTGTTATTCCGATTCCAAGTTATTTCATAAATCATAATTTTCTAATTGGAAATTTTTCACCAAATGTATGGCATAATTCCACACTGATTTTTTTATTTCCATTTGCATTATTACTTTTTGAGCAGTCATACAGGCAATTAGTTAGTTTTGATATTAAAAGAAATGTTTTGATTACTTGTTTGATATTTCTTAATGTCTTTATTAAACCAAGTTATTTCTTTGTTTTTATATGTATTTATCCTTTAATGTTATTAGTAAAATATAGGTTTACAAAAACCTTTTACAGAGGTATCATTCCTGTTGTAATAGGTTTACTTTTCCTTATTTTTGAGTTTTGGACTATTTATTTGACAAAAAATCCTTTAAGTAGTGAGAAATCTTCGGTAATATTTCAACCTTTTTATTCTAGTCCTCTCTTTACCAATTTATGGTCAATTCCTTTTTCTTTGTTGTTCTCATTATTATTCCCCATCTTATATGTTGTTTTTAATGTAGAAAAACTTAAAAGTAGTACACTATTTTGGTATGTTTTTTTGTCCTTTTTAATGTCGGTGATTATTTACTTATTTGTAGGAGAATCGGGACCAAGGGCAACGCATGGTAATTTTTGGTGGCAGATAATTATTTGTAGTTGGATTTGTTTTTTTGTTTCTTTATTATCATTATTGAAAGATTTTGAAGTATATGGTAAAAACTACAAAAATAAACTGTTAATGTTGGTGTACTGTACACATGTGTTTGTTGGTTTGTTTTATTTTGGTAGATTGTTTATCGTGAACTACTGGTAATTGTTAAATAATATTTAAAGTTTAAAAATATCCTAATATAGAAAAATGAAATTAAAAGATACCTATTCGAGTAAAACAATTCTATTGCTATGTATTGTAAATCTATTTTTTCTTTTTTATTATCTAATGTTAGCATTTTATTCACGCTTTCATTTTGATGATTTACACTTTCTGTGGCGAGCAAAGGAGATGAGCCTAAGTGACTTTGTAAGTTATTTTTATCAAACCTGGTCTGGGCGATTTGTTAGCTACTTAAAAGTAGCACTCTACTCTGATTTGATTTTATCGTTAAATGAACATCGTTTCATCCCAATTATTTCTTGGCTATTTGGTGTTGGAATATGCTGGTATATAGCTAAGTCATTATTTACAGACCTACCTAAAATTGTATTGCTGAATATTGTTTTTATTTTTTATAATTTATACGTTCTTACCAATATTGATTTTGCAATTTTTAATTGGTTATGTGCACTGGATTATTATTTACTGGCTCCGATTTTGATGTTGACTATTCATTTGCTTAATAAAAAAGAAGAATCAAAAACACAGTGGTTAATTCTTATTTTTCTGTTTCTTATAATTGGAGGTGGGCAGGAAGCATTTACACCAATTGCATTAGCTGCTTTATTTATTAATGGAATGTATTATTTAAATAAATATCAGTTTAAACTACCAACTGCTATTGCGGACAAAAGACTAAAGAGGATAGTCATTGGAATTATTATAGTATTAACATGTTTCATTATAGTAATAATAGCTCCTGGAAATTATAATCGAATTAAGTCGACCGAATTTGTTACTCCACCCAATATCTCTATCTATATTTTAGGATATATTGGTGCATTATCTCAATTGTATTACCAGTTAGCTTTCTATCTACCTTACTATTGTGTTTTAGCAATTTTGTTTCTAAAATTGGGTCTTACAGCTTCTAAAAAATATTTAGAATTTAATATAAGTTATAGCAAAATAATCATTTATTCATTTATCATTTACATTATTTATGTCTTATTGTCTCTATTCCCAAGTGTATATTTGTGGAGTGGTTTTGGAGTTCAGAGAAACTATACGCCGATTGTGTTTTTTACAATGATATTTATTTGTTTTCACGCTTTTCTCATTGGCTACTTTAAATCAAATTCATTAAATTTTAGATTGCTGAATAGTCTGCTAAATTACGGTTTGATACTCCTTATTTGTATTATGGCATTCAACCTTTACTTTGACACAACATCAGCTAAGGCATATGCAAAAACTGTAGATGATAGATTAGAACTTTTAAAAAGACTAAATAAAGAAGGCGTTACCGGCACTGTAGAAGTAAATCCAATTGCAATACCTTATACTACTGATCCTAAATACATGTTGTATAAATTAATGGGTAGGAAAGTGAATCCACGTCCGGTTTTATATTACATATCTGACGTGGAATCTATACCAAATGATTATTCGTTTCATTATAGAAGATTATACGGTTTTAATTTTGATATTAAACTGAAGTGAATTTACAATGTCAGGTTATATAAGGTAAATATAACTCTTTAATAGTAGGTATTTAAACAAAATAATATATCTTTGTTAAGTAAATATAAAATTATGAACCTGGGAATGTAGATCCACCAATTACTTCGAGGTCAACTATCATCAGGAATAAAGATATCTAGCATGCCAACAGCCATTAAATTCGAAAATATATCCAAACAATACCGCCTCGGAGTTGTCTCTACGCAAACGCTTAGTCATGACCTCAACCGTTGGTGGAAGATGAATATCCGTGGTAAAGAAGATCCCTATTTAAAGATTGGTGAAGTAAACGACCGGGCTCACAAAGGCGAAAGCGAATATGTGTGGGCACTGAAAGACATTAACTTTGAAGTGCAACAAGGAGATGTACTCGGAATTATTGGGAAGAATGGAGCTGGAAAATCTACACTTCTAAAGATTCTCTCCAAAGTTACGGCACCTACCACCGGAACCATTAAAGCAGCCGGACGTATCGCTTCCTTATTGGAAGTCGGTACCGGTTTTCATCCCGAGATGACCGGACGTGAGAATATCTATATGAATGGTGCCATTATGGGCATGACAAAAGCAGAGATAACCCGTCGTTTCGACGAGATTGTTGATTTTTCAGGTGTGGAACGATACATAGACACACCTGCCAAACGTTACTCCAGTGGCATGACTGTACGTCTTGGTTTTGCCATAGCTGCACACCTCGAACCTGAAATACTGGTGGTAGACGAAGTACTGGCAGTAGGCGATGCCGAATTCCAAAAGAAAGCCATTGGCAAAATGCAGGATGTAAGTAGAGGAGAAGGGAGAACTGTGCTGTTTGTGAGTCATAATATGGGGGCACTTAAAAACCTTTGTAAGAAAGGAATAATACTAAATAATGGTGGAGTTCTATTTGAAGGTACTGCAAACGAAGCTGTTTCTCGATATTTAAATTTGAATCAACTTGAAAAAATATATAACTCAACTAAAACAAGTGGCTTTTATGTAAAGAAAGCATATACAGTTAATTATGAAATGGTCAACTCTGCTTGTTATGAAATAAATGAAAATCCGAAATTATTGATTGAGATTTTTCAATTAATAAAAAATGAGAGTGTGGCAAATGCAATTCTTGGAGTTGTTTTATTAGATGATTTAAAAAATAAGATTTTTACTGTGGAATATAATTTGATAAATGCATTTACTCAAATCGATACAACAGAAGTAAAACTTCTTGTTGAATTACCGAATAGATTATTGGCTCCAGGAAATTATTCTTTTTTAATTGCGATTCATAATCCCAATGTTGAATTATTTGATGAAGTAGATGATATTTGTGGTTTTAATATTATTGAAGATGATACTATTGGTCATTTTAAATATTCTTCTATTAATCAAGGATCAATAATAGTTGATTCAAATTTTAAACTATTATGAAAAATATATTTAAAAAAATAAAAGAAATAAAAAAGAGAATAGTTAAAGTTGAAGAGACTGACATTAAGTATCAAATTGGTAACTATTTAATATTATTGCCATTATCACACAAATTGCCGGAATATCAATCTTCATTTAAAAATTACGATAAAAAACTAAAATATATTATTCAAGTTGTTGAAAATCATAAAAAAAATGGAGTTGTAATTGACATTGGTGCAAATGTTGGAGATACAACTGCATATATACGGTCGTTTTCAAACTCTAAAATTTATTGTATTGAAGGAGATGCTTTCTATTTAGAATACTTGAAAAAAAACGTCAAAATTATTCCGGATGTAGAAATCGTCGATGCCTATATTGCTGGACGAAAACCGTTTGGTGATTTTTGCGTTCAACGCTCAAATGGAACTGCAAAGCTTAGCTGTTTGAATGTAACTGAAAATGGAGAGCTGCTAAAAATGATTACTTTACAAGATATGATTAATGATTGTGGAATTACCCCAAAGTCTATCGAACTCATAAAAATTGATACCGATGGCTTTGACTTTGACATTCTTTTAGCTAATAAAGAATACATCGCAATTCATAAACCAGCATTATATTTTGAATATGACATAAGTTTTAATTGTGATGATGCATCAGAGTCAATAGAACTTATTGACTTTTTACAATCAATTGGATATTCTTTTATCGTTTACGATAATTTTGGTAATTTGCTAACTGTAGTTTATGAAAATGCAACTGAGGTATTCACTCAACTGAACCATTATCTTTTTTCATGTAGAGAAAACGGAGGTGGAATTTATTATTTTGATGTATTTACCTCAATTAATGAAGATATAGTTGATTTAATTCAAGAAAAAGATAATTTTGAATAAATATATAGGTATGAAAGTATTATACGATCATCAGATATATACATCGCAGAAATATGGTGGAATATCAAGGTACTTTACTCAAATTATTAAATATTTACCAGGTGATATTCAAACTGAAATTTCGATTAAATTTTCGGATAATGAGTACTTGAAAAATACTAATCTAGTTCCCTTTCTTGATTGTAATTTTACTCCCTACAGAGCCTTAGATCAAATGATTTTTGGATTAAAATTCAAAGGAAAAAAAAAGATTCTAAATCTCTTTTATAATAAATCAATAAATCAATATATTGATAGTTGGGAATTGAATAAACAGTATTCAATTGAAAAATTGAAACAACAAGATTTTGATGTTTTTCACCCTACTTATTATGATACATACTTCCTTGATTATATAGGTAGAAAACCTTTTGTGTTGACAATTCATGATATGATTCATGAATTATATCCTGAAATAGTGTTTGATATTGACACTATTGATGCTAAGGCAAAACTGGCTCGAAAAGCAAACCATATAATAGCAGTATCAGAAAGGACGAAACAGGATATTATTGATATTTTAAAGATTCCAGAAAAAAAAATATCAGTAATATACCATGCTAATTCGCTCATTGACCCAGTAAGCAAAATAAGTTTAATAAATATGCCGAATAAATTTATACTTTTTGTTGGTGAGAGGGAGGGTTACAAAAATTTTTTATTTATGGTCGAAGGACTCATTCAAATTCTCAATGACATTCCCGATCTATATGTAGTCTGTACGGGTAGGAGTTTCAGTCTGAAAGAAGAAAAATTTATGAAGAACTTACATATTTATGAAAGATTTATTACACTTTCATTAGATGATTTAGGTCTATCTCAATTATACAAAAATGCAATTTGTCTTATTTTTCCTTCGTATTATGAAGGATTTGGGATTCCTATAGTTGAAGCATTCAATTTTGGCTGCCCAGTATTGGCAAGTAAAACAAGTTGTTTTAAAGAAATTGCACATGATGCCGCATTATTTTTTGATCCAAAGAATATAAACGAAATTTCTATATTAATACGAAACGTTTTAGATAACGAAGATAAAAGAAAAGAATTAATCCAAAAGGGTATTGAAAGAAATAATGAATTTTCATGGGATTTGTCCGCACAAAAAACAAGTTACGTTTATAAAAGTGTACTATCATTGTAATCTTTATGAAACTATCTATAATCACAATTAACCTCAACAATGCCGAAGGTTTACGCAAAACCATCGAAAGCGTAATTAACCAAATTTTTACTGATTTCGAATATATTGTAATCGATGGTGCAAGTACTGATGGTAGCGTTGATGTAATCAATAAATATGCAAGTTGGATTACTTTTTGGGTGAGTGAAAAAGACTCAGGAGTTTATAGTGCAATGAATAAAGGGATTCTGCAAGCCAGAGGAGAGTATTTATTATTTATGAATTCTGGTGATTGGTTTTATTCTAGTTTTACATTGCAAAATGTGTTTAATTTATTAAGAACAGAAGATATATTATATGGTGACTCAGTGTTGTATAAAGACAAATTTACTCCAATTACACTTAGGTATCCAAAAAATCTTACAGCGCACTATTTGATAAATTCAATGCCTTGCCACCAAGCAATTTTTCATAAAAGGTCATTATTTGAAAATGATAAATTTGACGAAAAATATTCAATCGTTGCGGATTGGGAATTTATTTTGAGGATGTGCGTGCACAAAAATGCTTCAAGTTATAAAATTGATCAAATTATTGCATGCTGTGATGGCAATGGTATAAGTTCAATTTGCGAAAATGTTAATGAAGAACGACAACATGTTTTGCATACTCTTTTTCCAAAAATGATTTTGGATGATTATATGAATTTTGAAAAGTTAAATAAATTATTTGAAAGCTCAACTTTATCTCCATATTTAAAAATTTTTCTTACAAAACCAAAGTTGCAACGATTCATAAAGCGAATAATGAAGTTGTCTTTATATCTAACGAATAATAAAGAGTTGATTCCTTAAAACAATTATAATGTATGATGTTGTAACATGAAAATACTATTGGTTTCACATAGTGCGGATATTGGAGGTGCTGAACTTTGTTTCGTTGAAATGCTCAAGGCATTATCAGATTCTAATAAATATAAATTATATACTGTATTTCCAAGCGATGGGAAATTAGTTGATTTATGCAGACCTTATTGTGAAAATACATTTAAATGCTATTTACCTTGGTGGGTAGATGATAAAGTTTTTACTTTGAGAGAAAAATTTAATCGTTTCGTTAATATATTAGCTTCGACAAAAAAAGCATATAAAATTATTGGGGAGGTTAAACCTGATTTAATAATTACAAATACTTCAACAATTCCAGGTTTTGCGATAGCTGGTTTCTTTACTCAAAGTAAACACTGTTGGTTTATTCATGAATTAGTTGACGAGGATTTCGAAAGCAATTTTATTTTTGGAAAATCTTTGTCTAAGAGAATTGTCTCGTATACTTCTAAGTTAGTATTAGTAATATCTGAACTTGTAAAATCAAGGTATATTGGTATAGTCAAAGAATCGAAAATTTGGAAAATAAATCAGCCTGTACAGATAGATGAAGTATTTGCAAATAAGACATCTAAAGATGATTCAGCTCTTAACTTAATGATAATTGGTAATATTATGCCACATAAAGGCCAAGTAGAAGCTGTGCTTGCTTGTAAAGAATTATTGAAATGGAAGATTAACTTTAAATTAATGATAGTTGGATTGACACCTTATTCTAAATTAGATGGTTTAATTGAAATCATAGATGATGATTTAAAACAAATGATTGAATTTATTCCTTTTACAGAATCTCCTCAGTTTTTTTACCAAAAAACTGATATTACATTAGTTTGCTCAAGGTGTGAAGCATTAGGAAGAGTAACTATTGAGTCAATGAAAATGGGAACTCCAGTAATTGCGTCAAATACAGGTGCAAATATAGAACTGATAAAAGATGGGGTTACCGGATTCTTATATGAATATGGAAATCCGCGAGATTTGGCTGAGAAAATTATTAAGGTGTCTAAATTAACTAACCTTTCAGAAATTGCTGAGTCAGGACGTGCTTGGTCAATGACACATTTTAATTTTAATTTATTCAGGAGTGAGTTAAATGAATCTATTAGAAGTGCTTTTGGGTCTGATAAATGTTTTTGAAATAAATCGCGATATACACTTGGAAATTTAAATAATAATGATTTAAATATAAATTTGTGAATTTAGTTATATACTACTCCAATGCATTTAAACATACTACATGAAATCTTTAAAATTGATGTTTTTAAAACATTAAAGTACTGGTTAATACTTAAATATAAACGTAATTGTAAATTATATATCTATCCGGGCAGTATTATTAATATTCATCGTACATCGAATGTCGAATTTATTAATGGTAAATTTCGAATAAATGCTTCGCATGTCGATACAAGGAAGCGAAAAAACAAGTCTCAGGTAACACTGAATGAAGGTTCAATCTTAATAATTGAGGATAATTTTGATTTATATCAAGGAGCCTCTATTTTTGTTGCAACAGGTGCAACTTTAAGATTGAAAGGTAGTTCATACTTAAACACTAATAGTGTAATTAATTGTTTTGATTATATTGAAGTAGGTCATCATACTTATATCTCAGATAATGTGAGTATCCAGGATTCCGATAATCATTTTATAACTTTTGAAGGAGCAGAAAAAACAAATATTTCACCTATAATAATAGGTGATTATGTATGGATTGCAAAAAATGCAATTATTCTTAAAGGTATTACTATTGGTAATGGTGCTATTATTGCTGCAGGGAGCGTTGTTACAAAAGATGTTCCTGAAAGATGTTTGGTAGCTGGTAATCCAGCAAGAATTATTAAAGAAAATGTAGAATGGAGATGAATACTGTTTTTGTTGTAGTAGTAACATACAATGGAAAGCAATGGTATAAACATTGTTTTGAAAGTTTACGTTCATCAATCATACCTATTCACATAATTGCTGTTGATAATGCTTCGAGCGATAATACCGTAAATTACATTAATTCGAACTTTCCTGAAGTTCATGTGATTAAATCTGCAATAAACTTAGGTTTCGGGCAGGCTAATAATTTAGCTATAAAGTATGCATTAAATAATAAGGCTGATTATATTTTTCTACTCAACCAAGATGCATGGATTGAACCAAATGTAATTGCCGGATTAATTGACATTCACAAATCTAATCTACAATATGGAATTTTGAGTCCAATGCATTTAAATGCTCAAAAAAACCAGATTGAAAGAGGTTTAGCTGAGTTTATTGCAAATTATAATATTACTCCTCTTGATTTGATTAACGATATGTACTTTAACAGGATTCAGGATCTATATGAAACTAAATATGTGAATGCTGCCGCATGGTTGCTACCTCGGATAATATTAGAAACTATTGGAGGGTTTGACCCTATTTTTTTTCATTATGGCGAAGATGATAATTATATGCACCGTGTTTTATACCATGGTTTTAAGATAGGTATTTGTCCTAAATACAATATTGTTCATGACACAGAAAATCGAGTTAAAGCAAGCAAAGAATCAAAATACTCATTTTTTAAATTTTTATTGGTTGATTGTACAAATATAAATAAAGAGAGTGGGGTGGAACAATTGATTTTGTATCATTTTAGAAAATCGATAATAAATATTTTGAAGTTTAATATTCAGTATTTTAGGGATAATTTATCACTCATGATAAAATTTATTTTGTATCGAAAAGCTATATATAATAGTCGAAGAACTAACTTTAGAATAGGGGCACATTGGATTAAACATGATTAATGAAGTTATCTTGTTTAGTCTTACTATTGCATGACTGTACTGAAGATTGTTTTGATAGTTTTTTATTTCAAATTTGCATTATGAAAGTATCTATAATTATCCCCACTTTTAATCGCATTAATTCATTGATTAATTCTTTAGAGTCATGGGATAAACAGAGTTATTCTAATAGTGATTATGAAGTAATAGTCGTTGATAATAATTCCACAGATCAAACTGAATTTATTGTTAATGAGTTTATCAAAGATAAATCAAACTTTAAATATTTAAAGGAAATTCAACCGGGTTCAACTGCTGCAAGGCATAAGGGGGTAAAGCATTCAAAAAATGATATTCTTATCTTTGCGGATGATGATGGAATTTATAATGTCCATTGTATTTTTGAAATAGTAAAACTGTTCAATTTAAATAAAGAAATAAAAGCTGTCACAGGTAAAATCATAATTGAATGGGATAAAACGCCACCGACATGGATTGAGCCTTATGAATTCATGTTAGCGAAGTTAGATTATGGAGATACTGTTAAAATCGGGGTCAATTTATATTTAAATGGTTGTTTATTTGCAATATATAAAGATCTGTTTTATAGTCTAAACGGATTTAATCCAGATCTTATTGGTGATTATCTAATTGGTGATGGGGATACAGGTTTAGTAATAAAATTACATCAAAATAATATTTTAATCGGGTATACCCCTTATGCTATTATGAGTCATATGCTTGAAGTTGAAACTAATGCTAATGTATCTGATGTTGGAAGACGATTTTATAATGTAGGTGTAAGTGATGCTTATGGGATATTTAGAGCAAACATGTTTCACTTTAATATATGTGTCTTGAGATATGTATCTAAATCTTTTGTTTTTTTTATAAAAAAGTTTATAGAATATCGTATACTAAGCAAAAACACTAGAAAATATTTTTTTAGTTTTATGCAACGAAAGGGTGAGCTTACCTTTTTTATGAATCTGAGAAAGAGAGAAATACGAAGGATAATTAAAGAATCCACCTATATAGAGTAATACTGTGCAATAAATAAACTATGATATCGATCAGACTCAGAATAATAAGGGAACAAAATAGACTATACACTTTACTACTCCGCTTGTTGAGTTACTTTCAGCCAAGAAGTTCAAAAGTGTATATTTTTCATGATATAGTGGATGATGTATCGATGGTAAAATCTCCCTTTACTATTTCGAAATCATCTTTTGAGTCTTTTCTATCGGATCAATTGGCAAAGGGCAAACATGCAAATACATTTGAAGAGTTGACCCAAATTATTCTCAAAGGATATACAGGATCTGACTCATTTATAATTACCTTTGATGATGCCAACGAAAGTGTTTACACAAAAGCGTATCCGTTTTTAAAAGCACACTCAATTCCGTTCATTGTCTTTATTACAAAAGAGTTGATAGGAAAACCAAATTTTCTAAGCAAAGAACAAATTGTTGAGATGGCACATGATTCCCTTTGTACTATTGGATCGCATGCACTACAGCATAAAATGTTCAGGTATATGACAGCTAACGAAGCGTTAATGGAGTATAATGAGTCGTGTACTTACTTACAGCAACTTACAGGTCAATCAATCGATTGTTTTGCATTCCCTTATGGTCGATTAGTTGAAGTGTCGTGCAAAAACATAAAATTACTCGAACAAACGTCTTATAAATTTGCATTCTCGGCCATTGCCGGAAATCTGAATCAACTATGGTTAAGTGGTAACTATTATTTACCAAGGATAAATGTGAGTGAAGCAGTTGCCCAAAAATCACTCATCACTCATCATTCATCACTATGATTATTGCGTCTCCCAAACTCATTCCCCATCCTGTTGTGTCGGTTTTTATAATCACTTATAATCAGGAAAAAACAATAGCTCAAACGATTGAGAGCATTTTGATGCAAAAAGGTGACATTGGTTTGGAACTAATTATTGCCGAGGATGCAGGGACTGATGGCACGGCAAGCATTTGCAGAGATTATCAACAACGATATCCCGAACAAATAAAATTATTGTTGCAAGATACGAATCAGGGTCTTGTGAAAAATTATATTGATGCTATCCGACTTTGCAGAGGCAACTATATAGCTGTCTGTGCCGGAGATGATTACTGGATAGATGACAGGAAGATTGAGAAACAACTTCAATTCTTTGATAAACACCCCGATTATGGCGTGGTAAGTACTTCGGGTTATAAGTTACTGGTTAAGAAAAATAAGTTTATCGAAGGTTTTGCACCTTTGCATCCTGTTGCTGATGGTTATGTGTTTGATAAAACCTGGCGTGGAGGAGTTTATGCAATGCCATTATCACTGTTGATTCGTGCGGAGCTACTGACAGATATTGACTTTGATGAATTTTTGAAAAGAGAGTTTTCGGTGGAAGATGTACCAATGCAGGCTATCCTTGCTAAGCACACTAAGTTTGGGCACATTCCGAATTTATGTTGTGTATACAGGGTATATAATGAATCATTGACTTTTACCAACTATAATAGTCCCCGGTATTTGTATTATCATCAGGGATTGGTAAATATAAAGCGATATTTGGATGAACTTTTTCCGGGAGAAGTGGAATTTAATGAACAGTGGGCACATGATTATATGCAGTACAGGCATTTTTTGGTTGCAGTTTATAATTTTGATTATGGAGAGGCACAGAATGCTTTGAATCATTTTATACAGTCGGGTAAAAAAGAAAAGAGAGCGAGATTATTTTCTAAAACAAAAATAGGTTTTTATATTTTTTGTTTGTTGAAGAGAATAAAGAACTACGAAAAATAATATATAATTACACCGGGTAATACAGTGAAATAATAAAACAATGAAAAAATCACCCAATATACTCCAACTACCCAAAATAGAAGATGCAAGAGGAAATCTATCTTTTGTGGAGGCTAACCGTCACATACCTTTTGAAATAAAACGAGCATACTGGATTTACGATGTGCCTGGTGGCGAAGTGCGTGGTGGTCATGCATTTAGAGAACAGGATGAATTTATTATAGCTTTGTCGGGAAGTTTTGATGTAATAGTGGATACAGGTAACGGACGAAAAAAGCGATTCCCGCTAAACCGATCTTACTTCGGACTGTATATTCCCAAAGGAGTTTGGAGAAGTTTAGAGAATTTTTCAACAAACTCTTTGGCTTTAGTATTGGCTTCAACAGTCTATAATGAAAATGATTATATCCGGAATTACGCTGAATTTATTACCTTTGCTAATGATAATGTCAATGTGCAATCCAATCTATTGATAAATAGTGGTTTGATTATTCCACCTTTTTCGGATTTTACTCTTTCAACCGTAAACGAATGTTGTGTAAATGAATTGGATAAGAATCACAGGATAAAAGGAAATATCACTGTTGTGGAAAACCGTCAAGCTGTTCCTTTTGATATTGAGCGAGTGTATTATCTCTATGATGTCCCCGGAGGAGAGGAACGTGGTGGGCATGCTCACAAAGATCTTAGTCAGTTGATTGTGGCTGCAAGTGGTAGTTTTGATGTGGTCTTGGACGATGGAACAACCAAGAAAACAATAACTCTTAACAGACCCTATCAGGGTTTATACCTTGTGCCCGGCATTTGGCGTGAATTAGTAAATTTTTCGTCAGGCTCCAGTTGTTTAGTGTTGGCATCACATAAGTATGATGAAGCAGACTATATTCGGGATTATAATGAGTTTTTAAAATATAAGAAATAGGCTTTCTCTATCTTTATTCTTTCATCTTTGTTCTAATATCTATAAAATGATACATCCTCTATCCGACGTTCAGTCGACCAGTATCTCCGAGAGTACACGGGTATGGCAATATGTTATTATACTTCGTGATGCTGTTATTGGTGAAAATTGTAATATATGTAGCCATTCTTTTATCGAGAATGATGTAAAGATAGGAAATAATGTAACCGTGAAGTGTGGTGTCTATTTATGGGATGGCATTACATTGGAAGATAATGTACAGATTGGTCCAAACGTAACTTTTACCAACGACAAATACCCGCGTGCAAAGCAAGCCTTTGAGTTGCAGAGAACGGTCATAAAGAAAAATGCTTCAATAGGCGCTGCTGCTGTTATTCTTGGTGGAGTAACGATAGGCGAAAATGCTATGATAGGAGCAGGTAGCGTGGTAACAAAAGATATTCCGGCAAATGAACTTTGGGTCGGAAATCCTGCGAAGTTTGTTAGGAAGATAACTCCTAACCCCTAAAGGGGAACAGTGAGTGATATAGACTACGTCCTCTAAAGGGTTGAATGAAAATATAAAAAATTGAAAATGTTTAATTTAAAGCACCTTTAGGGGTTTGGGGTAATATGATAAAATTTCTGGACTTACAAAAAATCAATGCTCAATATGCTACTGAATTAAAAGAAGCTACCGCACGTGTTATTGATAGTGGTTGGTATTTATTGGGGAATGAGCTCAACACTTTCGAAACGAATTTAGCAGAGTACATTGGAGTGAAACATGCGATTGGTGTTGCTAATGGTTTGGATGCATTACGTTTGATACTCAAAGCATATATTGAATTGGGTGTTATGCAGGAAGGTGATGAGGTAATCGTTCCGGCAAATACATATATTGCATCCATTTTGGCTATCAGTGATAATCGATTGAAACCGGTATTGGTGGAACCGGATATTAATACTTATAATCTGGATATTTCATTAATTGAAAAACAAATTACGTCGCGTACCAAGGCCATCATGGTGGTGCATTTGTATGGGAGAGTCTGTTGGAGCGAAGAGTTGGAAACTATTGCAAAGAAATACAATCTTAAAATAATAGAAGACAATGCACAAGCTATAGGGGCGGAATACAGTCGTCAGTTTTCAGTTGACAGTGAACAGTTAACAGTAGGATCTTATTCATTATCAACGGTCAACTGTCAACTATCAACTAAAAAGACTGGGGCATTAGGCGATGCATCTGGTTTAAGTTTTTATCCAGGTAAAAACTTAGGTGCATTGGGTGATGCCGGAGCTGTTACAACCAATGATGATGAACTCGCCAGCACAATTCGTGCTTTAGCAAATTATGGAAGTAAGCAAAAGTATATTCATGAATTCCAAGGGTTAAACAGTCGTATGGATGAAATTCAAGCTGCTGTTTTAGATGTAAAACTTCGTTATTTAGATACAGAGAACCAACGACGACGCGAGATAGCTCAATACTATTGTTCTAATGTTAATAATAAAAAGTTGATTCTTCCACTGATAACTGATAACTGTTCACTGTTCACAGGTAATGTCTGGCATTTATTTGTAATTCGTACCTCTAATCGCGACCAGCTTCAACAATACCTGACAGATAAGGGTGTTCAAACGTTGATTCATTATCCTATACCACCACACAAGCAAGGGGCATATTCTGCCAGTAATGATATGAGTTTTCCAATAACAGAAACCATCCACAATGAAGTGTTGAGTTTGCCTATTAGTCCGGTATTGGAATGGGATAAAATGGAAGTTATCTGCGAATTTTTAAACAAATGGTCAGATAAACATATTTAATGAAATGAATAAACCATTGCTAATATGTATGACAACTACGCGCAATTATAGATGGGTTTACTAATGCCTTATTGAAAAACCAATTGATTTTTCCTTCTTACAAGGTCTTTTGACAGCCCCAAACACTAAAAGGCCAATGGGGTCTATTCAATAGCCGCATGGCTTTCTTTCAGTGCCGTATGGCACTCCCAAATAGCCGCATGGCTTTCCTTCAGTGCCGCATGGCTTTTTCCTACAGCCGCATGGCTTTTCATCAGTGCCGTATGGCTTTCCTTTAGTGTCGCATGGCTTATAATTAGTGCCGTGTGGCACTCGACAATAGCCGTATGGCTTTTCTATTCCGCCACGCGGCCTTTCACTTCCGCCCACATATCTTTTTACTTTCATCTACGAGTTCGGGATAAGAACGTATTTCTAAATCAACTATCTTTCAGAAAATCCGGAAATAAGGTTGTATTGACTCTGACTTCTTTTGCTACTAAGGTAGAACAGGATAGTAACTAAGGTCTTAACCTTAGTTGTCCCTTAGGAAGGTACACAAAACCCCGCAAAGAATAACAGATTTTAAAAACGCTGACAGCGGTCGAAGACCCTGTCAGCGTTTAATGGATAAAACCGGTTACACAAGAGAAATACAGACTCCATTCAATATTAAACCTTATTGATAAATTGTGACATTTGAATATAAGTGATTTGTAAATTTTTTGTTTCGAACTAAGGTTGTTAATGTTTGACCTTATATCTCCCAATACTTCGCCCAGGTAGCAATTCCTATAGCAACTGAAAAAACACTATTACTTTATATTTAGTGATATACTGACAGAACATGCAAGCTTTTATATATAATTCACGTTAATCGACTATAACTTAAAATAATATAATTGTGTAAAAGATATAGAATTGAAATGTTTATAAAATAAGTAATTAACCTTATATTTGTGGCTAAATTTAACTATGTATCATATTCTCGTCAATTTTTTATTTGTTTGTTTTATGAGTTACTTTCAGGGGTTGAATCTAATTGTTCAGAAACAGTTATATTCATTTATTGCTTTATTGAAAAGAAACCGAACGCAGTTATATATATCGGTTGCAGTAATTGTGGTTATTACCTCCTTTCTGTACGAAGCCGAACCTTATAATATTTCGCTCTGGCATGATCAATACAAAATATTGAAGCTTTCGGGCTATGGTTTTATCTATGTAGGGACAATCTGTTTGTGCATCTACTTTACTCCCCCCGATATTATTTATCCAAGCTTATTAAACCGAAGGTCTATATTGCTGTTACTGTGTATACTGACAGTTTTGGTGGTAGTTGCAGGTAGTGCAAACTGGCTTTATACTGCTTGTATCTATGATAAATATCAACTGAATGCCTATTCGTTTTTTAAATCAATAAAGCACACTGCAAGTTTCAGTCTGCTTTCAGCTTTGTACTATGTGGGACATTTACTGTGGCGGGACAAAGATCATAAATTGAAATTTGAAGTGCATCAAGAGAAAGATATCGTTACTTTCGGTAAATTTAGTGTGAGGGTAATGGATATTGTGCTTATAAGATCGGATGAAAATTATATTTTTCTTTATTGCCTGGAGTGTGACACCATTAGAAAGAACCATTTGCGTTATAAAATATCGTATGCAGAGAAACAATTATCTCCATATACTCAGTTTGTTCGTATTCATAGATCTTTTCTGGTGAATATGATGTTTGTGGATAGAGATAAACTAACGGTAAATAGTACTAACTTTAAAATAACCGGAATAGATATAGAAATTTTTGTAGGAGAACGGTTTAAAAGAAATCTGAAAAAATGGTTGTTGAACCATTCTTATTCCGATTTTAGAAGAGTGAACGAATGAAAAATCAATTCTCTCTGGTAGTGTTTTATATTTCGTCACTGTTTTGATTTTGTTTGTCACAGGTTTTTTGCATTTGTCACAATTCTGAGTTGTATTTGTCACAAAGGGATTTGTACTTATTTTTAGTTGATAATCAATGATCTATATTTGCAACGGTTTCTCGCCGGACTAATGATGGGTTTAGGAAGAACCTAATATTAACTGCAAAATAGAAATAATATGCCAAACACAAGAGTACCACAAACAATTACTGAATTTAATGTGTATGTCAATAATGCATTAGATTATTTGAATCACGGAGAACCTCAAAAAAACAGTGAACGGTTGACAATAACCGAAGGGGAGGTAACTTTATTGACCGGAATTGTTGATCGCTGGAAGCCTTTATATGTTTTGTACAGTGATAAAGAGAAAACACGAACTTCACTTGTAGTAGCTCAGTTACAGGATCTGATGACGGAATTCAACGATCTCAATCAGTCGAAACATCTGCTAAATCGCATTGCGGCATCGGCGAATGTAACTGTTGAGGATTTAAAAACATTTAATATCAAGAGTGGATCAGCTAAGCGCTCCGTGGCAGTACAGCCTATTCAGGAAACGATTAATGTCTCTATTCAGCTATTAGGTGGTGGTTCAGCAACTTTCAAGTGCCGTGCCGAAGGAAGTTCGCATGCATCTATTATCGACATGGCCGACTGTATACAGTATACCTATTTAGTGGGTACCACTCCTCCCACATCAGCCGATGATGCAGGTCTTTTCAGGGATATCAGCACTAAGGCTACTTTTACCTTGGCGCTGGGTTCAGGAAGTTCAACAAAATACCTGTATATTTTTTTCCGTTGGTATAACATTAAACATCCCGAACTTGCAGGACCCTGGACTCGGTTAGTAAGTACACTTATTGTTTAAATAATCAATTCGGACCGTAGTATGATGAAATGAGAATGTCAGTAAAAGGCATTCTCATTTTATATTCAGTAATCAACAATATTTAATATCGTTTTTTAGTTATGACTTCTTAATCCGTCAGCCGACGGAGGCTTTAAGACATATTCTCTTATATTATAGCTATTCTTATTCAAACAGATGATGCTTTCTTGAGCCCCCTTTGGGGATTGGGGGTCATAAATTAAATATTTAAGAAATTTATCAAAATAATAATTCTTTCTTAGTAATCTATGTGTAAAGTATAATTGTCTTGCATTTATATAGCAAATGAAAGTTTTTTCAGTGAACTCTAAATAATACGATGCTATAACCGCTTTAATTTAGAAGTTAATAGTATATTTGCATTTGATAACGATATAAACAGCTCTAAAGGTCCCAATCAATTTGTTTTCAGTTATAATTCCCCTCTACAACAAAGCCGCTTATATTGAAAGAGCAATACAGTCGGTGCTTTCTCAAACCTTTCAGGAGTTTGAGTTAATTGTTGTGGATGATGGGTCAACTGATGACAGCTACGCTCAGTTATCAGTTATCAGTCATCGATTATCAGTGGATGCCCCGGAAATTTATAAAAAGATCAGGGTCATTCAGCAACAAAATCAGGGTGTGTCTACGGCGCGGAACAATGGTGTAAAGTTGGCAAAGTACGACTATATTGCTTTTCTGGATGCTGATGATAGTTGGGAGCCTACTTATCTGGAGGAAATGAACGATTTAATAGCGGCTTACCCCAAAGCCGGTATTTATGGGAGTAGCTATTTTATTATAAAAAACGGTAAGAAAAGAATTGCCCCGATAGGAGTAGAGAAAGATTTTGATAGTGGGCTGATAAATTACTGTCAGGTCTATAGCAAAACACTTTGCATGCCTCTATGGACGGGTGCCACCATCATCCGTAAATCTATATTTGACCTTGAAAATGGCTTCAATTCCCAGTTAAAATTAGGTGAAGACTTTGATCTTTGGATACGGGTGGCTACAAAGCAGCCTGTTGCTTTTCTGAATAAACAGCTAGCAAATTATCATCAAGATGTTGATCTGGCCAACAGAGCAATAGGAGAGAAGTTGTATCAACCGCAGGAACATATGCTATTTACTGATTATGGCGAATTAAAAAATAACTCCGACTTTGTATATTTGTATGAGAGATTGGCACTTTATGGCTTTTTACCTTATTATCTAAAGGGAAAAAATAAAAAAGAAGTCAAGGCAATTTTATCCCAGATTCGTTGGGATCAACATGAATTTAAATATATATTGTATTATAGGTTATTACCGAGACAACTTGTATTGTTATATAATAAGCTAATGAGATTAGGTTCACAAATTAAGAGAAGAGTAAATGAAATGTAAGATTATAATAGATCCAATAGCTAATGTTTATTATTCCGGATTTTATATTAAGGGATTGTATGATAAATTTGGTATTAGAAATATAAAGTTCAATTCAAAACCCTTTGAATATATAAAAGATCGCGGTGATAATTTAAACTTTATAATTATAAATGAGAATATTACAACAAAATACTCAATACATTATGATGATCCGTTTGAAGTAAAACCATATCATTATGAGTGGTGTGATGTTTACGGTTGTGTAAACGCGAATTTTGAGAAAACATCTGTTGAGTTTCATTCGAAGTTAGTCTCACTTCCACCATCGTTTGGGATTCAATTATGGGGGACATTCCCAACATTTTTTTATTTGACTATCAATGCTTTAAAAGTTTGGAAGATTACTAATATTAGAAAGTTCTCAGGTAAATATAAACGACAATTGTTGCTGAGATTGCCTTATAAAGATTATCGAGCTAATGTAAAATTAACAAATGTTTTACAGCCTTATATTTTTCATCTTAGTACATTATGGTACAGTGATGAGTGGAATAAAAATGATGAAGGTGTGAATAAAGTACGTGCAAATTTTATACGTGCGTGTAAGTCTATTGATAATATCTGCTTTGAAGGAGGCTTGTCGGTTTCGAAGAAATCAATTATTCAATCGGATTTTAAGCCTTTGATATTTGAAGGAACTATTTCGATCAAGGAATATGTAAAAAAGATAAAGCAGTCAGTCCTTGTGTTTAATACTCCGGCATTTTGGAACTGCCATGGTTGGAAATTAGGAGAGTATCTGGCTATGGGTAAGGCGATAATTTCAACACCACTGTCAAATGATCTACCATATCCACTTATACATGGGGAGAATATACATTTTGTGGCAAATGATGAATATGAGATTAAGAATGCGATTCTTTTGATTATAAACGATGAAACCTATCGAATAAAGTTAGAAAATGGGGCTCGACTATATTGGGAGAAATATGGAACGCCAATAAAATCATTAGAATTGTTGGGAGTGTAAATTATGCATTAAGTTTGTTGTAATAAATTACATTGTTTAATAAATTATCTATGTTTTCATTTATGAAAAGAGTTACCTATTTACTTGGTTCTTTAAATCGTGGAGGTGCAGAAACATTGCTGTTGGATATTTTTCGGAATGCTGCTGCCAATCAATTAGATGCTATAGCTATCTATAGAAAATCAGGTGTGTTGGAACCTGATTTTATCAATAGCCCTGTGCAGCTTTATGAATTGTCCTTTCAAAAGAACATCTTTAGCTACTTTTTCCGTCTACGAAAAATACTACAGGATCAGAATGTAAAATGCGTACATGCACAGCAACCACTTGATGCTCTACTGGCTTGGATAGCTACTCCGGGGCTCAGTCTTAAAATTATACTAACCTTGCATGGCTATGATTTACACGAAAGTAGGTTGGGCAACATGATTCTTTCCTTTATCCTGAAACGAACCGATACTAATATCTACGTTAGCAATGCCCAACG
>Ga0302165_10000224_pt1 | contig 22557 bp, 14 predicted proteins | sample I_Fen_E3_2_FD_193499 | JGI IMG/M metagenome (GOLD analysis project Ga0302165, IMG submission 193499) | Peat permafrost microbial communities from Stordalen Mire near Abisko, Sweden - I_Fen_E3_2 | ecosystem: Environmental > Terrestrial > Soil > Wetlands > Permafrost | place: Sweden: Abisko...
ATAATACCATGATTCATTATAGTTTATCCAACCAGTTTGCATCACTCCATCTGCATCCATGTAATACCATTTCCCTCTTACCATTTTCCATCCACTTACTGGAACACCTTGTTCAAGTAATATCCATTTTCCATCTGAAGTTTTCCCCCAAAAATCACCCTTGATTCCTGTGCTTGGAGAAGTACTTACGATTGCATTTCCTGTATTTGTTTCTATGGTGTTATTTGTAGTAGCTGTTGATGTTGTTGAATCAGTAGTGGTATCTTGAGTTTGTGCACTTGAAAAAGTATTAATATATGAATTTACCTTATAGTTGCTTTTAGTGGTATCTGCTGTAGACCAACCTGGTTCTAAATTACTTAATTCTTCCTTAGTATAGTCATCCTTACTTGAACTTGCCGCATAAGTGCAAGTACCTTGAGATAAAACTGCTATTAAGGCTAAAGCTAAAATTCTAAATTTATTACTTTTCATTTTTCTCATCTCCTAGTATGTTTTAAATACGTTATTATTTTATCATAAGATTATATTTTTACATTTAATTATCGATTAGATTTATACATTCTTAAGCATTTCCTAATTGTCAATTTATAAAATTTCTATATTTCTTTTTTTTAACATTTTAAATTAATTATGAACTCCATAATAACAGTTCCAATATATCCAAATGATTGATTGGAACTGTTTGTTTAATTATTTAATTCACACTTATATTTGAATTATATTTTTAAACTTTATTATTGAACTTCTTACAAAGCTCTAACATGTCTTCCTGTGCATTAATATGTTTGCTTTCTGATTCAACCTTTGTATAAGAACCATCTTGAAGCAAAATTCTACTTTTAACATTATCTTTTATGTAAAGTTCCAACATTTCTTTAAGCTCTTTTTTTATTATTGGTTCTTCAATTATTGTCATAGTTTCAACTCTTTTATCTAGATTTCTATACATCCAATCAGCACTTGATATATAAATATCTTCTTTCCCTTCATTTAGAAAGTAATATATTCTGCTATGTTCTAAATATCTTCCTACTATACTTCTAACTTTTATGTTATCGCTTAATCCTTTAACTCCAGGTTTTAAGCAACAAATCCCTCTAATTATAAGATTTACTTTAACTCCAGCTTGTGAAGCTTTGTATAAAGATGTGATAAGCTTTTTATCCACTAATGAATTCATCTTTGCTATTATTTTTGCTGGTTTTCCATGTTTTGCATGTTCTGTTTCTCTTTCTACTAAGTATTCTAATTTTTTTCTTAATCCATAGGGGGCAATTGTTATTTTACTCATGTTTTCCGGTTTAAAATATCCTGAAAGCATGTTAAATATAACAGATGCATCTTCTCCATATTCTGGTTTTGAAGTAAGTAGTCCTATGTCAGTATAGAACTTTGCAGTTACATCATTGTAATTTCCTGTTCCTAAATGAACATATCTTTTTATACCCTTCTTTTCTTTCCTAACAATTAATAAAATTTTACAATGAGTTTTAAGGCCTATTACTCCATATATAACATGACATCCTGCTTTTTCAAGTTGCCTTGCCCAATGGATATTATTTTCTTCATCGAACCTAGCTTTAAGTTCAACTAATACTGTAACTTGTTTTCCATTTTCTGCAGCCTTTGAAAGAGCTGCAATTACAGGTGAATTACCACTTACTCTGTATAATGTCTGCTTTATAGCTAATACCTTTTCATCTTGCGCAGCAGCTTCTACCAATTTAACAACAGACGAAAAACTTTCATAAGGATGGTGAAGAAAAATATCCTTTTTACTTATTGCTTGAAAAATATCACATTCTTGAAATTCTTTAATTGGCAAACTCTTCATTTGTTCAAATTTAAGGTCATTATATCCCTTTATACTATATAATTTGTTAATAAATGTTAAATCAATCGGTCCTTTTATAGAAAATATTTGATTATCACATATTTCAAATTCTTGATTTAATTTATTTATAATTCTATTATCATGAGTATCTTCAATTTCTAGCCTTACTGCGAGCCCCCATCTTCTTTGTCTAAGAGACTCTTCTATAGTCTCGAGTAAGTCTTCTGCCCCTTCTTCATTTAAGCTTAAATCTGCATTTTTTGTTATTCTATAGCAAGCAGTTGTTAATACTTTAAATCCAAATAGTTCCTTTATATGATGTTTTATAACGTCTTCCAATAGTACAAAATTTTCTCCTTGACCTCCTGGAATAGGTACTAATCTTTCCAATACTGATGGTACTTGAATAGTTGCAAATATTTCTTGTTCACTCTTATTTGTTTTTAACATCACTCCAATATTTAGTGTTTTGTTTAATAACAATGGAAACGGCCTTCCAGAATCAATTACCATAGGTGTTAATACGGGATATAGAATATTTTTATAGTAATCATTTACAAAATCTAATTGTTCATCATTTAACATATCATAAGTAAAAATCCTTATTTTTTTAGATCCTAAATGATCATATAAATGTTCATACGTTTTATATAAATCTTTTACCATTTTTTTAACCCTATGTAGTATTTTATCAATTTGTTCACTTGGTGTTAGTCCCGAAACTTCCTTTTCTTCAAATCCTGCTTGAATTTGACTATATAAAGATCCAACTCTAACCATAAAAAATTCGTCAAGATTAGAGCTAGATATAGCTAAAAATTTAAGTCTTTCCAAAAGAGGATTTGTATTATCTTTAGCTTCATCTAAAACCCTTTGATTAAATTCTACCCAACTAAGCTCTCTATTAAAAAAATTCTCATAATTATCATATTTATATGTTTGATTCATAATTATACTCACCCTATCCACAAAATATTTTCAACTAATTTAATTATTTGTAAATATAGTATTTTAAATACTTCTTTAATAATGTAATATATTTAAAAGTACTAAATATATAATCTAATATTTTTGTTAACTCTATGTTAACATATTATTATTTGTAAGTTAACTTTTTTTGGCTCAATTATATCTCTAAGGGGAGGAAGTAAATGAAAAACATTGCAGTAATTGATATAGGTTCTAATTCCATGAGAGTTTTAGTATATGAAATATATGAAAATAATTCTTTTAAAATAATTGATGAAGAGAAAAGAATGACACGACTTGGGCAATTTATTGATAACACTAATAATTTATCAAATGAGGGAATTCAAAAATTGATGATTACCTTAGAATTCTTTAAAATCCTTTGTGAAAAGAATAATGCAGTAGAAATAATTGTAGTAGCTACTGAAGCAATTAGACGTGCAAACAATCAAAAAGAAATTTTATCTTTAGTAAAAGAAAATTTAAAGTTAGATATTAGAATATTAAGTGGTTTAGAAGAATCAGCTTATGGATATTTAACAATTAAAGCTACCATGGATATTAATGATGCTCTACTTGTAGACATTGGCGGTTCAAGTATGGAAATCACTTTAGTTAAAAACAAAACAATATTAAATGGAATAAGTATACCTTTAGGTTCAATACCTCTAACTAAGCTATTTCCTTTTGATAAACCAGCCGATAATGATACTAAATCAGAATTTAAGAAATTTATTTTTAATGAATTTGATACCTTACCTTGGTTAAAGAATGCTAAACACTTGCCTTTAATAGGAATTGGTGGTACAGCTCGTTCAATAGGTAAAATCCATAAAAAATTCATAAACTACCCTTTAGACTTATTGCATAATTATACTATTGCATTCGATGAGATTAAAACTATATATGATTATGTTCTTGATCTTAATCTTAACCAAAAATCTAAGATAAAAGGACTTCCTAAAGAACGAGCTGATATATTTACTGCTCCATTTTCAGCCCTTGTAATGCTTATGGATTATTGTAATTGTCCAAATCTTAAAACCAGTCAATATGGTATTCGTGAAGGAGTTTTATATGAAAAACTTTTAGGAAATAACATCAATACTACAGATATTTTAGACTTTTCATTGACTAATATTTTGACTAATAATGATTTAAATCTTAGTCATGCTGAAAAAATATGTGATTTATCTAATGTTCTTTTTGAATACTTAGAAAATTCTGATTCAAAATACTTAAAATTAGAAACTAAGTTACTTAGAATTTCTGCAAAATTGCATGATGTAGGCGTAAGCATATCTGTAAAACATGCTTATAAACATGGATTTTACATTATAATAAATTCACTTATTGCAGGACTTACTCATAAAGAAATATTAATGGTTGGGTATACGGTTGCCCTTAGTGGCAAATTTGATTATAAATTAGCAGATGAATATAAAGATTTATTAACTAAAGATGATATTGCGATTTGCAAAAGACTTTCTGTAATATTATGTATTGCTCATAAAATTGATAAATATTTTTATAATAGTTTAACTGAAGTTGTTATCATAAATGAGAAAGATAATTTAAAATTAGCACTTCCTAAAATTAGTGTAAAATATATGAAAGATAGCTTGCCTGTAGAAATGGAAGAAAGCTTAAAAAAATGTTTTTCTAAAAAATTATCAATTGTGGCTCTTTAAGTAGAGAACCCAAAATTAATGTAATTTACAAAATCTAATAGATACCTAGCTTTAAAATTATACTTATACTATGAATAAATATAGTTTTAACCTTAGGTATCTATTAGATTTATATTATTTTATTTATTTCAGAAACTATGCATTCTATAAATTTATCTTTATCTATCTCTTTAAAGCATAATTCGTTTTCGCTTATAGGTACATATGCATAAGTTGAACCTATAAAGTCATATTCTTGATTAATGCGTTCTATACATTCTGTAAAAATACCTTTTCCACCACTATATAATGTAATATAAACTGAGCTTATATTATTAGCATCATCGCATACATAATCATTAGTAAGTTTTACTTCTACCAATTTCCCATTAACCTCTATGCTGCATAATACTTCATTCCAGTCATCAATATACCTATTATAAGTTGCTATAAAATTATATTGCTCAAACTTTTCATCTATTACATTTTCTATTTCTATAACCATGTTTTCTATACATTCTTTTAATATATTTTCTATTTCTTCCTTAGAGTATATTATTTTGTTAATGTCCCTATTAAAGTTATCAATTTCATCAAATTTCATACCAATCTCATATGGTTCATTAAAACTACTAGATTTCTCATATAAATCATCATAAGTTAAATCTTCATTTTCATGATAGCTAAAACTTCCTCCCATATTTAACCACGGCCCTTTATAATATTAACTATTTTAAATATATTAAAATAATTAATATTATATAACCATAATTTGAATGGTATCTTAATTTATTATACGGTTACATACTAATTCTAATGCTACTTCACGTAAATTAGAACGCAAAATACTATAATTAAGTATTATTTTGAAATATTTAGTTGAAAATGTGGTATAATATTAAAAGTTATATTTAAAATTAACATCAATACTAAATTATAGAAAGTAAATAAGGAGATAAATATTATTATATGAAAATTGAATTTGATAAAAAGTTATTTAAATATTCAATCTATGTAACTATTACAGCAGTTATAATATATATGGCATTTCTAATTATTTTTAATATAGGTTCATTATTTAAAACTACATTTGATGCTTTAAGTTATTTAGCGGATTTAATTAAACCGCTACTAATAGGAATTATAATTGCTTATCTTTTATACCCAATTACTAGAGGTATTGAAAATTTTTCAGAGAAAAATAAAGTCTACAAGATTCAAAAAGCCTCAACAAGACGTGTCCTAGCTGTTATCCTTTCATACCTTTTAATAATAGGCATTTTTTTAGGATTACTTTGTGGAATCTATTTTATGATTGGTGGTCAATTGTCAAACAATACCACTATAACTAATATGACTCAAGCTATTTCTCTATACTTAAGCAATACATCCTTTTCAACAGAATCTATAAAGAAAACTTTAGATGGTTTAAATAGTTCTTTAGTTGATACCATTAAGCCATACATTATAGATGCAATTGTTTATTTACAAAAATATATCGAAAATAACCTTGGAAATATGACATCTTATATAATGTCTATTGGAAGCAGTATTGCAACATTTTTTATTGCACTTATAATTAGCATATATCTTTTAAAAGATTCTGAGTATTTTATGAGCTTATGGAATAAACTTTATTACTTAGTATTTAGAAAAAGTAATGTTGGTAGTAAAATTGCTTATATTTTCAAAGTTATTCATGAAGTTTTTGGCAAATACCTTCGTGGGCAATTATTAGAAGCATTTTTTGTTGGAGCTTTATCTGCAATAGCTCTTTCAATTGTAGGAATAAATTATGCTTTTGTTATTGGTATCATTTCAGGCATATGCAATATGATTCCTTATATAGGCCCAGTTGTTGGTACTGTTCTTGCTGCAATCATTGGATTACTTAGTGGAAGACCAATTAAGGTCCTTTATGCTATCGGCGCAATGCTCATTGTACAACAAGTTGATAATAATCTTTTAGCACCTAAAATTGTTGGCGAAAGTGTTGGATTGCATGCAGTATTTACAATGCTAGCAATCTTAATTGGTGGTAATGTAGGTGGTTTACTCGGAATGCTTCTTGCCGTTCCAATTGCTGCTTCTTTTAAAGTGTTATTTAATAGTTGGTACGAAAATTATATGAAAAGCCAAGATCATTCTTAAGTAGAGAACCCAAATCTATGATTTGGTGTGAATCACTTACTCAGCGAGCGAATGCGAGTCGAGTTTCCTTTATAAAAATACACTTTTCCTTGACAATTGTATTTTTATTTAATATACTTTAAACAATTTAATATATATCGCATAACAAAGATTTATAGTTTTCTATATTTCGGAGTATGAGATTTGATAGTAAAAGCAATGAAAAGAATAAGTAGAAATTGGACAATCCAAACAGAAAGTTACCGGTTGATGAGAGGTGCATGGATTCCTGTTTTGAATACATCTTAGAGCTTCAATCTGAAAAAGAATTAGGAATTTGAAAGAAAATACCTTATCTTTAGTAGGCATTGACGGAACCTTGCACCCGTTATAGTGCTAAAGTATAACCAAATTTTTGGCGTACTTGAAAAGGTTAATCGTGTGAGCGATTAATGAAATTAAGGTGGTAACACGAGAGATACACTCTTGTCCTTTGTAAATATATAAAGGGCAAGGGTTTTTTGTTGTATATTGAGTCTTATAGAACTTGCTTATATTAGAAAATTAAAATGTAAGGAGTCAAAAAGATGAAAAAAACTGTTGAAGAACAAATTAAAATTATAGGAAAAGGTGTCGCTGAACTTATCAGTATTTATGAGCTAAAAGAAAAACTCATCAAATCAGAAAATGAAAATAAACCTTTAATAATTAAATTAGGGTTAGATCCAAGTGCACCAGATATTCATTTAGGTCATGCTGTTGTACTCCGAAAAATCAAACAAATACAGGACTTAGGTCATAGAGCTATTATAGTAATTGGTGACTTTACAGGAAAAATTGGTGATCCAACAGGAAAATCCAAAACTAGAAAGCCACTTTCTCAAGAGCAAGTGATGGAAAATGCTTTAACATACCAAAAACAAATTTTTATGATATTAGATAAAGAAAAAACTGAAATTAGATTTAATAGTGAATGGTTATCTAAGCTGAATTTTGAAGAAGTACTAAAGTTAGCTGCAACTACTACTGTTGCAAGGATGTTAGAGAGAGATGACTTTAAAAATCGTTACAATAGCAATGCTTCTATTGGAATTCATGAATTTTTTTACCCATTAATGCAAGGTTACGATTCTGTTGAATTAAAGGCTGATATAGAACTTGGAGGAACAGATCAGACTTTCAATATTCTTATGGGAAGAACACTACAAAAGAATGTTGGAATGGAACAACAAATAGCAATATTTATGCCTATATTAGAAGGATTAGATGGCATAGAAAAAATGAGTAAAAGTTTAGGTAATTATATTGGTGTGCAAGACGCACCAGAGATAATGTTCAAGAAGGTAATGGAAGTTCCAGATAATCTTATTATAAAATACTTTGAACTAGCTACAGATGAACATCCAGATAAAATTGATGAAATTAAGAAATCTTTGGAAAATGGTAAAAATCCACGGGATGTTAAATTTGAATTAGCAAAAGTTATCACAAGATTATACCATACAGAAGAAGAAACTAAATGCGCTATTTTATATTTTGAAAATGTCTTTAAACAAGGTAACTTACCAGATACAGTCCCTCAAATAACTATACCTTCAAACTGTAATTTATTAAAAGAAATTGGAACACTCCTTGTGCAAAATAATTTTATAGCATCTAATAATGAATTTAGAAGACTAGTAAATCAAGGTGGAGTTCAAATAAATAAGGAAAAAGTAACTGATTTTGATAATACACCTATTGCAACTGGCGACATAATCAAGCTAGGGAAAAATAAGTTTGTTCAAATAATAAAATAAAACACATACTTTTTAAGAAATAATACTATTATAAATATTTATTATATAGTATATTTATAATTATTTTATACTTTCGTAGTTTAATCATTAAGAACTAAAAGTTAGGAAGTGATTAACTTGGCTTTAGCCAATAGTAATTTTATATCCTATGATGAATATATAAAACTTAAAGAAACTTCTGCCAAAATAATTGAATAATTGGCTATATATATATTAATAATAAGCGGTTAATAACTAGTCATAATGACAGCTATTAACCGCTTATTCTGATTCAAAATCCAATGCTGATTGTAAATGTTTGTATGAAAAAATGTTTATATTTAAATAGGAAAATTTTAAATATATATGTTTATAGATGAATATTTTTAAATAAAACTATTAAAATACAAAAATAGTTAAATATTTATAGGAAACATCAGGAGTTCAGGCATACAGGTAGTCCGACTTTAATTTAGATGGCCTGTTAATACACAAATTAAGAATATTGGGTATTAATTTTGTAAAGATTATACTCATTTAACGCAACATTTTCTTATTTCATTTTTAGTGTTTCATTTTTGCAACGGCCATCATCTTAAGCTTCACAGGAAACCATCTTGTTATTCTGTTTACGAAACCAGAAATAGTAATCTCCTTATTTTTCATAAATCGTTTATAGGCATATCTCGCAACGTCTTCGGCAGTTATCGCACTTTGTGGAGTTTCTGTTCCTTCCTGAACAAAGAAATTCGTTTTTGTAGCACCAGGGCATAATGTACAGACTTGTACACCTTTTTCCTTTGCTTCATAACGGATTGCTCTACTATAACTCAATACAAAAGCTTTGCTTGCAAAATAAGTACTACTATATGGTCCAGGCTGAAAAGCACCAATAGAAGAAACATTTAAAATTTTACCATTTCCCTGTCTATACATATCAGAAATATACAATTTGCAGAGTTCTACAAGATTGATGACATTTAATATCATCATGCTTTCATCACGTTGTAAATCAATTTCATCTGTGGGACCAACCAATCCTATTCCTGCATTATTCACAAGTATGGAAATATTTAAATTATCTTCTTTTATCTGACTATATAGTTGCATTGCTGCTCCTATCTTTTCCATATCCTGCTTATAGGTCAATACTATTATCTCAAACTCGTCTTCTAATTTTTGTCTAGCCTTTTGCAATCTTTCACTATTTGAAGAAACGATGACAATTCCGTAGCCATCCCTAGCAAAATTCTTCGCAAGTTCAAAGCCTATCCCACCTGTTCCTCCCGTGATTAATACATATTTCATATGTAACCACTCCTTTCTTCATCTATCATTATAGAAGAAAGAAATATTACAGTAATTCACATAGGTTAATTGAAAGAAGTATTTTTCATTCCTTTCCTTATCCTGCTCAAAGATGCAGCCCTGATACCTATGTATGATGCAATATATTTTAATTCAACTCTGTCATGCAGATGAGGGTATTGTTTGCAAAAATCAATGTATCGTTCTTCCGCATTCATCAAAGCTGAATTCTTAGCCCTGTTTTCCAATTTTTCAACTTCCTTCAGGTAATACTTAACAAATAAGTTCTTTAAGTTTTCATCTTCTTTCATAACTTTATATACCAATCCGTATGAAAGCTGAATACACTGACAATCTTCCAGACACTCAATCGTAAATGATGAAAAACTTGCTGTCCGTAAGCCTTCAGAAGAAAAGAATTCATTATCGCTGCTGAAACATTTTGTAATGTCATTTCCCTGTTCATCAATATAATATCCTCTAACTATACCACGGATGATAAAATAAAGATTTGTGGATTTCATGCCTTCCAACAATTCAATATGTTTGTCAGGGAACTCCACAAAAGAAACTTCATCATTAATCATATCAGCAGTATTTTCATCTATTTTAATTCCAAGTCCTTCTTCCAAGTACTTAGTAGCATTCATCACTTTCATCAAATCCTTTAATTTGTTATAGTTTTATATTTTCCACACGCCCAAAAGATATGGTTAATATAAATAATCTTTACGACGTATTAATCTACTATTCTGTATTAATCTATACGTTCTACAATAAAATAATGTGAATTATATTAACTACACAGTATAGTAATATACTAATTTGTTTATTATTACCCCACTCTCTCCCTAATAAATCTAACATACTCATTAGTTAAAAGTTCTTGATATGCTGAATTTTTGTCTTCTCTCATTACTGAAACTAAATCTAAAAGTTCTTCTGAACTAATATTGTCTAGTTTAGATACCCTATCCGTAAAGGAATTTTTTGATTCAATCCTAAAGTAATATTCTTTATCCATACACATAAAATTCAAGTTTTCTCCATATCTCTTTTTTAAATTATCACAAATAATAATCCCCTCTGGATCAAAATCTCCAGCATAAAAAATCTTACATCCTTCTTTGATAAGGTTATTTAAAATTATATGAGTGGAGCTATTCGGTTGACCACTTATACAAATAAGACTTGGTCTTAAGTTTTTACACTCTTTTAAAACTTCATAAAAAGAAGTAGGATTTTCAAATATGAATACTATTTTTTCTCTAGCATTAATTGCTTTTATTCCCTTAAGGTTATGAATACTTAAAATTATTGGTTCCATTTCTCTTCTAAACCACTTGTACCCAATGATTTCTTCATTTTCATCATAACAGAAAAGTCCTGCTGTTATTGTTGAATTTGATATTTCATCTCTTATTATCCCATTAAAACTAAGTACTTCATTTATTTCTTCTAGAGAATAATTCATATTTCGGTCCATATAATATGCTAACACTTGAAGTAATAGCTTTCCCGCACATTTATCAATATCAAAATAATGTGAATTTTTAGTAGCTTTTGAAGAAAGAGTAGCAAGAGGTATTCCATCATGTGCACTAAATGAAATAAACTCCATTGCTTTCTGTAAGTTTAATATTATTTCTCTTAAAACATTTTTATCATCTTTATATTGCTTAAGAAAAATATTGTATCCATATTTCTTATATTCCATTAAAGCTTTAAGCCAAAGTTCTACGTGCACTTCCGTGATTTTACCTAATAAATTACTTAAGAAATCATCTTTTTTATTTATTCTTTCCTCTTTATCTTCTCTATTTGTCTTAAGTGTTCCTCCATAATATTCATTAAATACTTCAAAAAAATCTATGCCCTCAAATCTACCTTTAGTAAAGTAATTAACAAACTTTTTTATGCTTATATCTCCAAAGTTTTTACCATACATTTCAGGGGCTATTGCACTTAACGCTAAACTTTCTTCACTCGTCAAATCCTTAACTGAAATTTTTCCTGTAAGCTTTCCCATTCTTATATATTTTTCTTTCATTGCATCTAATAATTTATTAAATTGTTTGTTTTCTTTTAAGAACTTTGAAGCTTCCCTTTCTTTATCCCCCATATTCCCTCCTATTCAAGAATATTCAACAAATAACAAGTCAGTATTCCTTAAGCTAATAATATTTTTTCGTTTCCATTCCATTTATATCTTAAAACAGTCACTACATCATCATTTTCTTCTCTTATTAATTCTGCTATTGCTAAAGCGTTAACAGTATCATAATCACCCCAAAGTACTTGTGAATTTAATATATAATCTAAATCTAGTATGTTTAAAAGCCTGAACATATCCCTTATATTATTTTCATCTACTCCAGCAAAAGCCTCATCCATAGTTACAACTCTAGGGCAATCTTTTCTTGCTTTTTCATATCTTGCATAAACTGCTGAAAATAGTGGAATATACATGCACATAGCCTTTTCTCCTCCAGAAAATTGATCAAATGCATTATTAGTAAGTTCCCTTTTTCTTTCTCCTTTTTTAGTGAATTGAAGCTTAAACTCATACCACTTTCTATAATCTAATACATCTTTTATTATTGAATGATAATTTCGTATTTCTCCACTTCCTTCATAGTATCTTAAAGCTTCTTTTACCTTTTGAGAAAAATGAAGTGCTAATGCTTTAAGTTCCTCTCCAGTGCAAAGTCCATTTCTATCAAAAATATCTATAATATCCTTAATGTCAAGCTGACCTTCTCCTTCTGATTTTTTAGGTTGCCAACTTAAGCTTAGCTTTAGTGAACTTGATGTATCCATACTTTCCATAAGATCATTTACTTTACTTACCCATTGCCTAGATTGATGTATTTTCCCTCTTACTTTTTGACTTATGGTGTTAAGTAATATATCCTCAAAAATTCTTCTCTCTTCCTCGGATATTAATAAACTCTGTTCATCTATACTTTTTTTAATCTCTTCTATAAGAACTAAGAAACCAACTTCTTTTCCTTGTATTTTACATCTTATTTCTTTTCTAGCTCTTAATTTTAAAAATTCATTATTTTCACTTTCATCTAAAAGACTTTCTGAAATTCTAAGCTGATAATCTCTTAATTCTCCTGAATTTTTATTTAAACTTTCTATTAAAGCATTTGAGTAATCTTCTCTTCCCCTATTTGCATTTATTGAATTTTCCTCTAATAGTTCTTTTGCCCTAAGTAAAATATCAATTTCCTTTTTAGGCCCTAAAAACTCTAAAGCTTCTTCTTCTATTAAAATATCTTTAAGAGTATTAACCTTTTTATAAGTAACATCTCTGTCTTTTAATATTACTTCTATTTTTTCTTCTTTTGAATTTATTTGTTCTTCTAAACTTCCATTAATTCTATTTTTCTCTTCTAATTTTTTAGGATTATCTTCTTTTACTTTAATACACTGCTCAATTTCTTTTTGTATTTCTTCTATAGATGATGCTTTTAATACTTCTTTTATTGACTTTATTTTTATTGTACAGCCGTTAATTGTAATGGATAATTTATTTATCTCATAATAAATGTCATCTATATCTAAACGTATTTCCTCTGCTTTTTCTTCATTTATTTCTAAAATATTATATTGTCCTTTAATTTCAGTTAATAAAATATTTCCTTTATTAATCTCTTCTTTATATTCCTCCAATGCTTCTATGGCATTTTTTATATCTTCTAATGTTTTTACTTCTAACTTTTCTAAATGAATAAATACTTCTTTCTTCTTTTCTCTAAGATTTCCATCCAAACTAAAAAGTTCTTCTTCTAATTTTGTAACTTCAACATCTATCCTTTCAATTTCCTTTTCTTTTTCGCCTATTAATCTTAACCCCTCACTTATATTATCCAGATTTGGAATTCTATTATATTCTTTTTCTAATAAACTCAACTTATCTTGTAATAAATTAATTTCTAGATTTTTTTCTTCAATAAGTCTTACAATTACTTCTATATTTTCTTCTTTTTCATTTATAAGCTTTTCTCTTAAATTTTTCCTTGAAGTTTCTCCTATATATTGTGATATATAATCATCATTGCCTTTTCCAACCAATACTCCAATTCCAAAGTTACCTTTCTCATCTAAATAAGTTAATGTACTATCTTCTAAAAAGATACCTTGGAGTACATTGTCTACTGCTTCAAAACTAACTTTATCTAAAGTTTCCTTGTTTACTTTTAGATAGTTTCCTAAATTATGCCTCATCATATTGGGTTCTGGAAAAATGTATTTATCCTCTGTGCCTCTTTTAAAATCTAATGCTCTTAATCTATATTTCTCATCAATAATAAGTGCATCTAATAAACCCATTTCTCTCAGTGCACCTTCTATCTTTCCTTTTAAATCTTCACTAACACTTTTGTTAAAATCAATTGCTTTATAAAACGGAATAAAGGGGATTTCTTCCAAAACCAATCTTTCTCTATTCCTAAGTACACCTTCACTTCTTTTTGGTTCTACTTCTTTCTTATTTTTAAGTTCTTTTATATCTTCCTCTAATGATTTTACTCCTTTTTTCTTTTCATCTATAAAATTTTCTTTTATATGAATTTTTCCTCTTAATAAATTCTCTTTATTTCCTTTATTTCTGATATTTAATTCTTTTATTTTATTTACTTCATCTTCGGTTTCTGCACTTCCTACTTTTTGAAGTATTAAATTAACTTCCTCTTCAACTAACGTAAATATTTTATTACTCTTATTAAAAGATACATAATTAACTTTATAATCTTCTCTTTCACTTAATAGTAATTCATCAATTCTTCTTAGGTCCTTTTTTGAATCTTGAAGTTCTATTCCTTTGTTATCTTTTTTATATACCAATTCCTCTTTTTTCTTTTTTATTTCTTCATAAATACCCAATGATTCATGAGCATTTTTAAGTTTTAACAAATACTCTTTTATAGATGGATCCATTAATGATAAATCTGCTTTTTTAATTTCACTCATTACTTCCTTGGATAAAGTATAACCCTCAACAAATTTACTTTCTTCTGCAAGTCCTTCTAAGTTACTAATTATTTTCTTCAAATTTAATTCTTTTAGTTCAAGTTCATTTTTACATTCTTTTATTGAATTTTCTAATTCCTTTTCCTTCTTCTTCTTATCTTCTAGTGTATTTTCTTTTCTTTTTTTAATATCTTCGTTATCTTTTATACTAATTTCAAAATCTGATAATTCTTTTTGCAGTTTAAGTTCTTCTCTATTTTGTAATCTCTCATAACTTTCTTCTGCTTTTTTTAACTCATCTTTAAAAATCTTAGTTTCATTTCTGTTATCATCTAAATCCTTTTTCAATTTTTTTAAATTAGTTTCTTCTTTCTTTATATCTTGCTCTAATACATTTAATTTGCTATTAAACTCTATTAATGTTTCTGCCTTTTCATTTAATATAAATCTATTATATCTATCATAAGCACTCTTTATTTTACTTGCACCATCTAATGCTCTTTTATTTTGTTCAAGAGTATCCTGATAACTATCCATATTTTCCATTGACTCTGACATTGGTCTTAAATCTTCTTCTGATAAAACCTTTAATGAATCTGTTAATATGTCATATATTTTTGTTGGTTTAAAATCTTTTGATAATTTAGGACTTCTTATACTTATTAATAAATTTAAAAGTTCTTCATAAGAATCAATATCATCAAATCCAAATAAATATTCATTTACTTTTTCCATATATTTCTTTTGACTTTCTGTAAAGAAGTTTCCTTCACCTAAACTATTTTCCAGTTGTTTTTTAGTCAATGGAATTTTTTCTCCTGCATCTCTATAAAGAAATAACTCTTTATTTATTCTTCTTCCATCAGAAAGAATAAAATACCAGCTTTGTGGTGATTTTCCTCTCATTGCTTTTAATCCAAGCCCCAAGGTTATGTATTTTTCTACACTTTTTCTTTTAAACTCCATATAAAGATATGCAGTTTTTTCATCTGTTTCTTCATCTATAAGATAATTAGATATAGTTCTTGCTTTTGAACCAAATGGATCTAACCTTTCTGGCGACTTGTTGCCATCTAATAATAATGGTATAAAACTTTGCATGGTTACTGACTTACCGCTTCCATTGCTTCCTCTCAGAAGAAGTTTTCCATCTTCTAAATCAAATTCTTCCATATCATAATGCCAAAAGTTAACTAATCCTAATTTATTAATTTCCCATCTATCATTCATTTTCATCACTTCCTATATTTTTTATTTCATATTCCTTAGGGTAATCCCCTTGAAGCTTTCCACACAAAGGATAAATTATAATTTTATCTTGTTTCTCTTCTATAAGTTTTAGCCTTTTCATATAATCCGTTACTTCATAGCACATCTTACCAAACTGCATATCTCTATATTCTTTTGAAATTCCATTTTTCTTTTCTCTTTGCACTTTATCTAACAATTTTTCAAAGTCTTCTTTATCCATCATAAACAAATCATCATTAGTTAACTTCTCTTTCTGATTTCTAATTATTTTATTAATATAAGTTATTATGTGTAGAGTCAAATCACTAATCCCTTTATTACTTGGAAAAGTCTCAACTCCTTGAAATTTATTTTCTTCTGGAATTAACAAGGCTCCATTTTTATGTACTTGAAGATTAAGATCAAGATATTTTTGAAAGTCACCTTCAATTGCATTTCTATAGGTTTTTATATATTCATAATCTTCTAGAGGTCCATCATTTCTATATACAATAGGAGAAAATAATAATCTTCTATACGCTCTATATTTTCTAAGTACCCCCTTATCTGCTTCTGTATTAAAATTTTCATCTTTTAATATATCTTCTACTGTAGTTTTCTCATCTATATTATTATTGAATACTTTAACCATATACTTAGATATTCCAGTACTTTCAAATAAAACTTCCTTTGTACTATCTTTTGCAAAGCTTTCTTCATTTCCATCATTTATTTTTATTATTTTATATTTAATACTAAATCTAAGTACTTTAATTAAGCTTCTTCTTGTATAATAATTAGTCCAATCCACGCCGTCCCCAATTGGATTCGATCTTATGAATTCTGTAATATGTGAAAGTAGAAATTGTTCTTCCTTAGCTTTATCCTCTAAAAACATGAGTAATAGCATTAAGAAACTATATTCTCTATTCTCCGTAAACTCATCTATTCCCATGAAACTTTCTGCTATACCTGGAATCTTTTCTAGCTTTAAAAAATCCCCTCTAATAATTACATTATAGCCTAATTTATCTCTTAAAAAAGTTGAAAAATCCTTTATATTATCTTTTACAGCATAATAACTTTCTCTATCATATTCTTTAGAAATATAAAAACTCACAAGTAGCTTTTTTAAGTTTTCCATGAATTTTATTTCCCCTTTCTAAAAATAAGTTTGTAATGAGGCATTTTTAATACTCCATCCCTACAATTAAGAGTTATTGTTTCCTCTGCCTCACTAAAATCCACTACATAATCCATTCCAAAATCGCTTTTATGCCAGCTTTGCTTCTTACTAATGCCTTTGCTTAATAATTTTAAAAGAAGTGTTCTATCCTTACCTTCTATTTGCTCTAGCTCATTAAAATCTATTATATTATCTTTTAGAAAAGTTTTTATTCTTTCTTCTTCATTTTTTCTTTTTTCTAAAAGATTCTTTAACTTTTCTTCTTTTTTATTGCCTTTATCTTTTATAGGATTTTTGATTATCTTTTCTCTAAAACTTCTTTCTCGTGGTTTTATAATGTAATTTTTCGGAGTTTCATCATATATGCTACTATTTATACTTTCTGTTTCTCTTTTTTCATTGCCTAAAATCTTTATTATATTAAATGTTCCAAACACAGCTGCACATAATTTGTGTGCCTCATTTATATCCTCAATAGAGTTGAATATTTTTGCAATATTTCTGTATTCTTCTTTTCTATTTGCATTGTTATTTTTTCTATCTGCTATTTGAACTGCGTACCTAGTTATCTTTCTTATTACCTCATTTGTATTTCCTATTAATTGATCTACAAGTGCATCTCTACCATTTCTTTGTATGAACCAATCTTTCATCGAGTTAATTCTACCTTTATTAAGCTCAGTATATTCTTTTTCATCAATAAGTAATTCTAGTGATTGAATTGACTTTTCATAAAAAAATACCCTATTTATAATACTGTCAATTTCTTCTTCTGCAATATCCTTAAATACTTCCCTTATCTCAAAAGTATTTGTTTGAAGATTCTTAACAAATTCTCTTAAATATTTTATAAAACCTTCTTTGAATATTAGAAACTCTGTAGTTTTCATTAGTTCATCATTTTTAGGTGAATAAAATTTTGATATGTAATCTTGATAATTTCTATTTAAATCTTTAAATGAACTATTAAGTTCTTTCCACCACTCATAAGTTATTTTTTCATTTTCTTTTAGTATTACCTTATAATCATATAAGAGATTTTTAAATCTCTCTACCAGTGAAGATTCAAGAGTTGCTGTATTTTCCACTTTCATATGTTCAAGTGAAATAAGTAATCTCTCTATTTCTATTGCGACTTCTGACAACTGATATCTAAATTCTCTATTCTTAAATTCTTCTATAGTATTTACCTTTGCTGTATCTGCAATTGCAATAAGGTTTTTCCAATTTACTAAAGCATCTAAATCACTTTTAAGCATATCTATAGTGTATTCTTCAAATTCATCATATTTTTTTAATTCTGCAAAAATATCTTCTTTGTATAACCAATATTTCATTTTTTCATAGTTTTCATATATTATTCTTGAAATAGATCTATATCTCCATGTATTTTCAGTAGCTAAATACTTTGTTTCTTCTATATTCTTTATAACATTTCTATTTATTTTCATATTTCACCTGTTTCTCTTATTTTCTATTCTTGACATATTCTAATTATATCAAACATATATTCTTCTAAAAATACATTCTTTTATTTATACTAAAAAAAACTATGAAATTAAGTTTATTACCACTAATTTCATAGTTTTTTTGTTACTAAACGTATATTTTACTTTTTATGCTATCCAAGCTCCACTTGAATCAACTCTATATCCATTAATAGTATAATTAGTTGCCATATCTCCCTTAACTGGGTAACAATAATACCATTTGCCACTAGAATATATCCATCCTGTTTGCATTACTCCATTATTCCCCAAGCAATACCACTTATTATCAATTAGATTCCATCCCGTAGCATAAATACCTGTATTATTTAGGAAATGCCATGAACCATTACTAAGATACCAATTGCCATCAATATTTGATTTATAACCACTTGAAGTTTGTCCATAATTATTTAATATTGTTATGCTGCTATTTGATGTTACTTGATAATTTTCATCACATATTGGATAATCATTAGCTTCCCAAACAAATCCTTCACTTCTTAAAAATTTATCATTTTTAAGAAAATATTTATTATCTGCCACATCATTATTTGTAACATCTAAATGATACCATTTACCATTAATCTTAACTAAATTCCATCCATGAGCAACTCCATCTAAATCTCCTATAATAATTTTATTTTCTATACCTGCTAACTTTAGCATCTTATACGTAGTCATTGCATAACCTTGACATGTAGTCTTCCCTGTTGTTAATGCAGAATATACATTATTAGATAAAAGGCTTTTATCATATTCATATCTATCAACTAAATATTTATTTATTGTTTTGATTTTATCATAATCACTCATGTTGTTTGTAATTAAAGATTTAACTATTCTTGTTAATTCTTTATTTATATATTCTTCTTGTTCTTTAGTTGTTAAGTAAGTAACTTTTACTGTTGCTTTATCTCCCACTCTTTCATATTCTAATCTCCTTAATGATCTAATTAAATAGTCATCTTTTTCAGCAATATCTTTTACGACCTCTAATACATCAGAGTCATAGTAATCAATTTCAAATTCTGTATCCCAATTTTCTAAATGATTATATACAGATGTGTTCAGATTATAATCTGATGCTAGTACAGGTTGTCCACTTATTGTTAATATTACTACTAATCCTAATAATATATTTTTCATAAATTTCTTCATGCGTAAATACCTTCTTTCTTTATCTAAATTTTCATTATATATACCTTTTAAATTAATATTCTTTAATTTCATCAAAAGCTAGATATTCACCTTTCATTCAAATATAATAATTTAAGTTTTTTTGTTAAAACTCTCCAATTATTACCAAAGTATATTTATTATTCTTATTATACCATAATACTTTTTCTAATAATATAGTTTTCATTTTAAGCACCTCAAAAATAATTGTCGGAAATTGTACAATATATTCCCCCGTTATTTTTAAGATGCCCTATTTTTTCAAACTTCAAAGCTACTATCATCAATCCACTTATAATGTGGTCTTATAATTTTAATATCCTTTGTTAATAAATATAATGCTTCATCTTTTTGTTTGCATTCTAGCATTACATCAAAATCTCTATCTATATTTTTAGCTTTTTCTAAAAACTCTACAAAGTCATTTGCATTTATATAATCGGAATGTTTTTTATCTTTTACATGTTCTTTGGGCGAAGAAAAATGTATTTTAGGATGTAATTTTTCTTTATTCCAAGTATTAAAAATTTCTTCAAGTAAATCTTCTATAAGTTCACCATAATTATTGCAATTATGATGATGAACATCTAAAACCATTGGTATTTCCAGTATTTTACACAAATTTAATACATCTCTCGCAGTATAAGTTTTATCATCATTTTCTATTATTAATCTTGAAGTTATTTCCTTTGGAAATTCTCTAAAATTATATATAAATCTTTTTATGCCATCTTCTTTGCCTCCAGTTGCCCCTCCAACATGTAACACCATCTTTCCATCTGGATAATTTAAATCATCAAACCATTCTAGTTGACGCATTAAATTTTTCTTTGTATTTTCAACAACCTCATGATTAATACTATTTAATACATTAAATTGATCTGGATGAGTATCTACTCTCATCTTATATTCTTTAATTAATTTTCCTAAATGTTCAAAATCTTTTTTAAAAATTTCTCTATGCCCAAAGTATCCTACCTGAGGATGTGTAACTAAAGGTATTAATGCAGATGTTATTCTATAGAAATGTATATTGTTTTCTGCATTATATTTAAGTATTATCTCTAAATCATTTAAATTTGATAAGGTAATAGTCTTTAATTTTTCTAGTTTACTTTTTTCTGTGGCTATTTTATTATAATTTGTAAACGTGACTGTACTAGAACTTGTAACTTTCTTTCCTAGCCTCATAGAAATTGAGACATAACCCAATCTTACTATCATATTTTTTCTGCTACTCAAAATATGGACAAACATACCCATATCGAGATTATTACTGCTTCTTCGTGTCTGTCCTAGTATAATAAATTATACTACTAACATTTGATATAACACTCCACAGTCGTAAATTCCCAACTAGCCATTGGTACATATATACAATTGCTTTTAGTTTGCAATTTTGTATATTTTAGCATCTCTCAAATTTAAACTTGCATTTAAATCTCTATCTTCTTTGTATCCACATTCACAAATATAAATTCTATCTGAAAGTTTTAAATCTTTCTTTATAGAACCACATTCATTACATAATTTACTTGAAGGATAAAACCTATCTACTATTCTTAATTCAATACCATATTCTTTACATTTATTTGTTAATTTAACTCTAAACATATTTAAGCCTTGTTTTGATATTGCTTTTGAAAGATGTTTATTCTTCATCATTCCTCTAACATTTAAATCTTCTATAGTAATAAAACTTGGTTTTTGCTTAATTACTTCATTTGCAGATTGATTTAAATAGTTTTCTCTTATATTACTTAAAGTTTGATGAAGTTTTTGTACCTTGACTATTTGTTTTTGGATATTTTGCCTAGTAGCATTTCCTCCTTCTTTTTTAATATTTTTATTTCTTATTTTTAAACTTTCATATTTTCTTGAAAGTCTTCTTTGTTCTCTTTTTAACTCTTTCTCTACCTTTTTAACTCTTTTTGTTTTGTTAATGTTCTTTTTAGTAATTCCATTAGACATTGTTGCGAAATCTTTTAGTCCTAAATCAATCCCAATTCCTTCATTTGAATTAACTTTATATTTTTCTTCATCTTCTATTAGTACAGATACATAGTATCTATCAGCTTTTTTGGATACAGTTCCACTTATAACTTTTGCTCCAACTGGTAAATATCCAAATTCCTTTAGTCTAACATTCTTTAAGGAAGGTATCATTAACTTATGACGTTCAATTTTCCAATCACTTTTATTATTTTTAGGAAAGTAAATTTTAACATCTTGATTCTTTTTCTTTTTAAATCTAGGGAATTTTGATTGACCATTAAAAAATCTATTATAAGCAGTTTCAGCATTACATATAGCTTTCTTTCTGGCTTTAGAACCACAACTATTTATCCAAATATATTCTTCTAAAGTTTTAACCTCGTGATTTATATATTTGTCAAAATCATTAGCACTCATAAAAGCTTGTTTTTTATCAATCAAACCGTCTTTGTATTGCTGATATAACTCATTGTTTTTAGCTAAGTATGAATTATATAAATATCTGCAAACTCCAATAGATTGATTAATCTTTTGTTTTTTAATCTCTGTTGGTTTGATTTCTGTTTTGAATGCTTTTAGCAATTTCCTCGTCCTCCTCTATCTTTTTCTTATACTTACCCATCCCATAAATCTTACAAGAAAAAACATGTAAGATTGATATAATGTCTTGAACCAATTCTTCATTGGGTGATAATGTTTCATTATTAACAACTATTATTTTTACATCATATTTACCTAAAAATCTTTCAAACCATTCATAACCAAATCGTATAAATCTATCTTTACGAGTGACCATTATACTATCTAT
>Ga0302165_10000229_pt1 | contig 22302 bp, 18 predicted proteins | sample I_Fen_E3_2_FD_193499 | JGI IMG/M metagenome (GOLD analysis project Ga0302165, IMG submission 193499) | Peat permafrost microbial communities from Stordalen Mire near Abisko, Sweden - I_Fen_E3_2 | ecosystem: Environmental > Terrestrial > Soil > Wetlands > Permafrost | place: Sweden: Abisko...
AATACCAGCCCTACTGGATTTACCGGAGCTATAGCCGATAATGGTACTTTTAACTGGACATCATCGCAATCGCCTACCTTGAACGGCGTTATTAGCGGCACCGGAGCATTGACCCTGAACAACAGCAGCACTACGTTGATTCTGAAGGGTGTCAATACTTATACGGGAGCCACTACAGTTACTGCCGGGAACTTGTATATTGGTGATGGCTCTTCTAACACTCCGGCTATTTCGGGTAGTTCAGCAGTTTCTATTGCCAGCGGAGCAACCATGAACTTCGATAATTCAGTTACCACCGGTAATCAGGTTGTAACCAATAAATTTTCGGGAGCCGGAACGCTCAATTTTCTGGGTCTAAACGACGCTTCTACAAATATCAGATATTCTGACTATAATATCTCCGGTGATTTAAGCGGCTTTTCCGGCATTATAAATGGTAATCAGGCGCGCCTAAACTTCCTGGCGGGTAGCAATAGTGGAACCGGCACCATTAATCTGGGTGTATCTGCCGCATTGATAAGTGGAATATCCTCTTTTAATAATCCGATTAATATCTCTGCTAGTGCAGGTTGGACGGATGCTACTGGTTGGCCCAATGCTGCTATAGTTGGTGTCAATGCATGCACATTTGGTGGCAATGTCACTCTGAATCAAACAACCGGTAATACCATTGAGTGTGGAGGTGGTTCATTTACAGAAACTTTCTCTGGTGTGATATCGGGCGGTGGAAACTGGAATCAGGATATGGTTACCGGGGCTAACTGTGGACAAACCGTAGTTAATTTTACTAATAATAATACTTTTACCGGGATGATTGACATACATTATGTTAGTTCGGTACTTCGAATCGCCGGAGCCGGTACCCTAGGTTCAGGTAACTATGCAAACAATATAACCACAACCGGAACTTTCCAATACAGTAGTACCTCTGCCCAGACTCTTTCGGGAAGCATCATCGGCACAGGTGCTTTATACAAAGATACCGGTACCGGAACGCTATCCCTTACCGGGAACAATACCTACACCGGAAGCACCACTTGTAACGCCGGTTACTTGTCCTTTCAGGGAGCAGGAAATGCCCTGACCGGACCCATGAATATTGGCGCAGCGGGTGTCGTGAACGTGGACGGTACGGGTGTGTTGAATGGCACTAATTACGGCGGAGCCATTGCCAATGCCGGTAGCTTAAACTGGAACTCATCGGCTAGTTCGACGACCCTAAGCGGCGTGATCAGTGGTGCGGGCATCTTGAACATGAACGGGAATAACACCCTTGCGCTTACTGCCAACGAAAGCTTTGCGGGCACTCTCAATGTGAATTCAGGTACAGTAAAATTCGGTACCGCTACTGATGGAACCTCCGGTGGTGGACTCTATAATGTTACCGGTGTGACAGTAACCGCCGGAGCTTTGCTTGAATGTATAGGTGCTGCTAATAATCAAATTGCATATAACAGTGCTTGCAACCTGGATATTCTGGGCACTATGAAGTTCGATAATACATATGCTCATACCTGGAATGCAGCCTCTACCAAACTGGAGAGTGGCACCATCCTCTTGCCTGCAAGCGGTAACGCTTCTTATGGAGGCATGTTTATTCAAGTGAGTAAAACTATTACAGCCACCGGCAGTTCATTTATTATTGGAGCCGGAGTCAACGGTGCCGGTACGTATGGAATAGGATTCCAAAATTCTACATTAACCTTTAACGTTCCGTCCTCTTCGGATGTACTTACAGTTGGTTGCAATATATTTAATGGTCTCGCAACCGGGTATGTTGTCAAAACAGGTGCCGGAACGCTGCTCCTAAACGGCACCAATACCTATACGGGAAATACTCCTATTAATGCAGGTGCCCTCGGGGGTACTGGAACTTCTACTTCTTCGACGCACATGGTGGCGGCAGGTGCTGCTATTTTTGGAGGCACAGGAACGGGATGTGCCGGAACTTATAGCACGGGAGTACTTGTCTTCTCTGCCTCAGGAGCTCTGCTGAATGTTTATTCAACGGGTACGGCCAGCAGTTGTTCGAAAGTATCTTGTACAACTGTTACTGCTGCTGCTGCATTTAAGATTGTATTTGTGGACAGTGTACCTGCAGGAACTTATACAGTTCTGACAGCCAGTGGTACGAAGTCCATCACCGGAACGCCTGTAGTTACACCTCCATCGGGACGCACAGTAAGTGCACAAGGATGGATCGGTAATAACTACGTGGTAACATTGACCTAAGATGCTGTCTTTTTTATACTCAATACCATTCGGGAAAAACTTTTTAAATTCTCCCGAATGGTATTCTCCCAAACATTAATAATTCTACATTAAAATAAATAAAACAATCATGGCAATAAGACAATCAATACTCGTATTCATTCTCAGCCTATTTTTTTCTTTCTCTGTTCAGGCGCAGCGTATTGCGTATCTGTATGGCGATAGTGTGTTGAAATCCATACCCGAATATGGCATTCGGGTTTCAAAACTGGACAGCGTCCGTTCATCGTATCAAAAGGAGATTGAAACGGAACAAAATGCGCTTCAACAAAAATTGAACAAGTTGTCCACTTCATATTCGCCCAAAGCAGGAGAGACCATCGGCGAACTAAAAAGCCGGATGAGCCCCTCCGATACACTGTCGATGAACCTGTTGGTAAATAGCAGCAAGCAAGTGCAGGAAAAAAAACAGGCCTACGACAGGATCGTGCAGGCATTCTTCGAAAAGGATGTGCAACCACTGTTGGATAGGATTAAAAACATCACTGGCAAGTATGCCCGCGAAAACAAGATTACCATGGTGGTGCAATACGAGCAGCTAAAAGGAGCTTTGGTGTATATCGATCCGAAGGATGACATTACCAGACCTATCGTAGCCTTGCTGTCAGGGCAGAAATGGAAAACGGTGAATTGAACCTCACCCCCTGCGGGGGTGTATCAAAAGCACGCAAATAACACAAAATGCACAAATTTTCGCAAATAAGATTTGTAAAGTAGAATATTATTTATTGAATTTCAATTCAATAAGGATGCGTTAATTTGCGCGTTTTGTGTTATTTGCGTTCTAAAAAAGCTTTTGAGACAGCCTCAATATGGGTGTCCTTCGCAGGCACGGATTTGTAATTACGAGTGTTCGGAAGATATTTTACATTAAGACATATCGCAAAACATGACAAATCAACCCCTATCCTGCCGAATCGACAGAGTGGGTGCTGATTCAGGGTCAAAGTGTGCGATAACGCACCAATTCAGTGCGTGAGCGCAGCAAAAATGTGCGATAACGCACCGGATTAGTTAAACATCGAGGCCAAAGTGTGCGATAACGCACCAATTCAGTGCGTGAACGCAGTAAAAGTGTGCGACATCGCACCGGATTAGTTAAACATCAGGGTCAAAGTGTGCGATAACGCACCAATTCAGTGCGTGAGCGCAGCAAAAGTATGCGATAACGCACCGAATTAGTTAAACATCGAGGTCGAAATGTGCGATATCGCACTAAATCTGTAATCCGTGCCAGCAAAGGCGATTCAAATACAGTATCGGCATTACGTAGGGCGGCTTATCCTTTATTGGTTATCAAAAAATATCTTTCTAAATCTTAGGTTCCAAAAAAGAGGGAGTGAGAACTAACTATACTTATTGTGCTAAATCCGAATTATTGGCGCTATGTTGATATTCGAATTCCTTTTATAAAACAAATACAGATGAAAAGAGAAAAGAAATACATCGTCATTGTGTTGCTATTGGCTTTTGGATGCATTGACGTTTTTGGGCAGACAGCTGAGTGTAACAGCGTGAGTAATTGGATATATCCTACTGCCCAAAAGTATGTGGGGATGGATTTTATCAACACGCCTACTGGCGAGCTGATCAATAACGGGGCAGTCTGGTACAGTCATAATTTCACCAACAATGGTGTAGTTGATTTCAAAAGTACACTGGCTACCTCTCCGGCGTTGAGTCAGTTCTCGGGCAGTGCCACGCAGCACATTTCGGGTACGGGTACCACTCGTTTCTATGGTTTGTTTCTGGGGAGCGAGCTGGTTGATAATGCATTCAGCCTGGAGCAAAATATCACGGTGGCTCATCAGATCGATTTCATTAAAGGTATTGTAGTTGCCAGCCAACCTACGCCTGAAAGCATGACCAACATGGTATTGATGGAAAATGGATCCGGTTGGACCAATGCTTCCGACATGAGTTATGTGGATGGTTTCGTGAGTAAAACGGGTAAAGATGCGTTCACTTTCCCTATTGGCGACGGGGGCTATTACCGCCCGGCTTCTATTTCTTCGCCAACTGCCGCTACCGATTGTTTTGCGGCACGCTATATTTATGTCGATCCCAACACGGTCGGCTATAAACGAGCTGAACGGGTGAATTCTATAACACGGGTGAGTGACAAGGAATACTGGGTAGTGAATCGTACGGCGGGAACTTCGGATGTGCAACTCACGCTGAGTTGGGATGTAAGCAAAACCAGTGCTCCCGTACCAGCTAATCTAAGTAAAATAAAAATCGTACGTTGGGATGGTAGTCAGTGGATTACCGAAGGTAATCTGGCCACTACAGGCAGTGCTACAGCCGGAACCGTCACATCCAATGTGACCGGTTATGGAATATTTACACTGGCAATATTTACCGTTCCTCCGGTAGGGGTTAAGGATAGCATAAGTACCTGGGAAGACAATCCGGTTAGTGGTAATGTGTTGAGCAACGATTCCGTGTTTTTGGGCAACACAATCACCCTGTCGGGCTTTAGCGTGGGTGGCATAGCCGTTGCGCCGGGTTCCACCGCAATCATACCAAACGTAGGCACTATAACCATTGCTGCTGACGGAGCATACACGTTTACACCGAATCTTAACTACGATGGAACTGTACCTGCCATTACCTATACAGCCATCGACACAGATGGAAATTCTACCAGTGCCAAGCTGACTATTGTTGTACTACCGCTGCCGGAAATAACTAAAACGGCTTCAAAACCTGTTGCGAACAATGATGGAACATTCACCTGGAAATATACGATATCCATGTATAATGATACTCCGGCTGCGATCGATTCGGTTCAGGTGGAGGATAACCTGGACGATGTGTTTAAAACAAAAAATTGTACGTATGTAATAACAAGCCTGTTGGCTTCCGGCGCGCTGACAGCCAACGGATCCTACAATGGTTCCTCCGTTGTCAAAACACTCACTGACGGTGGTAAGCTGGCCGTAAATGCCCGTGATTCAATCCAGATGGAAGTACGCGTAAATCCGAATGGACAGTCGGGAACATTGTCATTATCCAATCAGGGGCTTTTCTTCGGCCGGACGCAGGAGACAACAGGTCAGACTGTCTATATCAAAGATATTAAGACAAACGAAAGTCAGAGCGTAAGTGCTGCTCAGCCAACAGTCACTGTCCTGCCCGAACTAACCATGTTTATTCCAGATGCATTTTCGCCTAATGGCGATGGTATAAACGATAAATTTGTCATTAGTCATACTACGGCAACAAAAATTGATTTGGAAGTTTATAACCGTTGGGGACAATTAGTTTATAAAAGCAACGATTACCAAAATGACTGGGATGGAACTGGGATGGGAACATTTTTAGGACAGCAACTGATAACCGGTACGTACTATTGTGTATATAAAGAAATAAAGATTGCAACCGGTGAAGTCCTGAACAAAAATGTAAAATATATAACCTTACGACGACTATAATTCATAGTTCATAATTATCAGTTCATATTTAAAACGATAAAAACGATGTTTAATTCACGTACACATATTTCCGGTTTTTCCATTAGGCTTAGAATGTCTAAAGTTTTGTTTGTATTCGGTCTATGTTTATTGCTAGCAAATAATACGCTCAAAGCGCAACAGGTACCCATGTATTCGCAATACATGTTCAATATGATAAACCTGAATCCTGCCTATGCGGGTAATCTGGGGGACGATAATGTAACCCTTTTATATCGTATGCAATGGGTAGGTGTGGACGGTGCTCCAAAAACAGGAACTTTATCGTGGGACAGACGACAACCGGATAGTAACGTTGGTTACGGGCTTCAAATCTACAACGACCGCTTGGGGATAGAAAGTAGTACTGGTGTTCAGGCTTTCTATTCGTATCGTCTCCGGTTCCCTAACTCTAATTTAGTTTTCGGGTTGAGTGCAGGAGCTCTGAATTATCAGGCTGCCTACTCCAAAGGGACCACCACATCGAGCGGCGATCCCCTGTTTGCAGAAGATGTTAAAGTTGTACTTCCAACTGTAGGTTTTGGTATGCTGTATAACACGGAGCGAATGTATATGGGGTTTTCGATGCCGGCATTATTAAAAACGAAGACAGGTGTTAATAGCACCTTAATCTCTACCAGTGCCAATAACCACTATTTTGTTACAGGGGGTTATATTTTTGATGCTTCAGATGCGGTTAAATTGAAACCGTCGTTCTTGCTAAAATCAGTACAGGGGTCGCCTCTTGCATTCGATATCAATATGAATGCATGGTTTCAGAATGCCCTTGGAGTAGGGCTTAGTTATCGTACAAATGATGCATTAGTGGGTATGTTTGAAATACAACTATCGCCCTCACTTCGCCTCGGTTATGCATATGATTATCTTATTTCGAATCTAAAAACATACAATATGGGAGGATCTCATGAGCTAATGCTTAGATACGGATTTAGTACTAAGAAAGGTAATCGCGTCATATTGCCATGGAATCTCCAATAAGCTTGTTGACAATTAAGTAATTACAACTAGATAGTTGCGAGTTATAAGTTACATGCCTTCAACGAGCTCAGCGCAAGAGTTTTTCTGTCTGGATGTTAGTAAATTATAAATTATGAACGATGAATTATGAATTGCAAATTATAAAAACCATTTATACAAGAATGAAACCTACAATAAGCAAGATAATGTTAATGGTGAGTCTTTGCCTGTTCATGCTGGGATCAGGAACTGTTTGTTCGCAAAATTCCAAATCAGGAATAAGTCATTCTAAAGTGCTTGCCATCTTACAACGGGCAAATTTTGAATATGAAAATGAGAGATTTGCCATTGCAGCCAGAGACTATGAGGAGTACTTGAGTGCAGATACAAGTCATCCCAACGATGTACTGATAAAGTTGGCAGATTGCTATTGGCAAATAAGAGCTACTGATAATGCCTTCCGCGTATACAAATTATTGTTTCAGTATGGAAATGAAGGTGCAACCGAAGAACAAAAGTTGCGTATTGGAGAATTGTATGCCCGCTATGGGATGTATAAACAAGCAGCTGATTGGTTACAGGATGTAGACGGCTATAAAGCAAAGGTGGCTGTATATAAGAGAAAGCCTAAACTTGAATTATTAAAGAGAGATTCACTTAGCTGGAATGTAGGCTTTTTGACAATGAATAGTAACTATCGTGATTTTGCTCCGGTTCTGGTAGACAGCACACTATTCTTTAGTAGCAACAGGCCTTTGGATGTAAAAACGCGCGTTAATGCGTGGGATGCATCCTGTTATACACGTCTGCGCAAGATCCCACTAAATAAAATTAAAACATTGCCTGTAAATGATTTAAAAGTGAAGCAGATGCTTGAAGCAGAAAAAAAGGAGATAATCACAACCAAATTATTGGCTCGTCTTTATGAAGGGGCGGATGTGAATAATGTACAAACCAAGCTGTATTTTATGAACGATAAGCAATATGTACAGGATGATAACACAACAAGCTCTCCGGTAGGCGGCTTGGGTAAAATGAAATTTAATATAACCGGTATGTCTTACGATCGGAATTCGCATGTTTATTTTTCAACAAACTATTCAAACAATAAAGATAAGATCAATCGGATATGCTTGATGGAGGGAATCTATTCTGCCAATAAAATAATTAAATCCCATATTTTGCCATTCGGAGATGCTAAATCATATTCTGTGATGCTGCCAGCGGTAAGTCCGGATGGAAAGATCCTTGTTTTCTGTAGTGACAAGCTGGGTGGGAGAGGAAAAGTAGATTTATACTATGCTCTACGGGATGCCAATACACAAAAATGGGGTGAAATGAAAACATTCGATGGAGATCTGAATACTGTCGGCAACGAGGTCTATCCCAGTATCGGAGCAGATGGTTATTTGTATTTCAGTAGTAATGCACGGCCGGGCTTGGGTGGATTGGATATTTATCGGATATTACTTCAGGATGCAATTGATGGCAAAGGAGAGCCAATACATTTAAGTTATCCGATTAATAGCTCTGCCGATGATTTTGGCTGGACGGCAGGTGCTAATGGAGTAAGCGGCTTTTTCACTTCAGACCGATTGAATCACGGCGATAACTTGTACAGTTTTGACTACAAGTCTTATAATAAAATACGTGTTATCTCCGGCGTGGTACTTGATGAATTAACAAAAGAGCCTATTGAGAATGCCACGATTTTTGTGTTAAACAATAATACCGGTGAGGTGAGTGTAGTCCGCACCGATAAAACGGGGAAGTATCAGTTTGCAGTCAATTCGGCCAATAGCGTTGTTATCAAGGTTATGAAAAAGGGATCGTCTGATGACTTTCTGCTGGATGAAGGATTTAACGGAACTCAATTAGAAGACTCTGTGATGAAAAAGGTTCCGGAGTTGCTCATAGTTAAACATTCAGGGGATGAGAATGATTTGGCTGAAGAAAAAACAGAAGGTACAACTTTATCGGATGATGCAAGCGAACAACTGAATTATTCAACATTTGCAAGTATTCAGAATAAAATATTTGCAAAACAAAAAAATAAGACAGATAACAGCTGGACGTTAAATGATACATATTATGATTATAACACGGCCGACCTGAAGGCAGAGTCAAAGCCGATGTTGGATAGCTTAATTTTAATGCTGAAAAAATTCCCACTTCAGGTTGAGATAAGTTTACATAGTATAGGTAAGTCTGGACACACCGATTTGTTGTCACAAAGGCGTGCTGAATCTGTAGTTGCCTATTTGGTGGCTCATGGCATTGCCCGGAATAGGTTTGTTATTAAAAAGTCGGGTGAGCAACAGCAACTAAGCAGCGGTGCTGAAGCTGTACCTTCCAGCGAAACTGAACGTCAATTAAACCGATCAGGTTCGGCCCGTAGCTTTGCCCTAAAGGTAATGAAAAAGGGAATGCCTGATGACTTTCTTATGGGCGAAGAAAGTGAGCAGCTGAATGATTCAACATTGAAAAGTATTCAAAACAGAATATTTGCAAAACAAAGGAATAAGATAGATAATAGCTTGGTGTTAAATAATCTATATTATGATTATAACACGGCTGACCTGAAAGCAGAGTCAAAGCCGATGTTGGATAGTTTAATTTTAATGCTAAAAAAATCCTCGCTTCAGGTTGAGATAAGTTTACAACGTATAGGTAAACCTGGACACACCGATTTGTTGTCGCAAAGGCGTGCTGAATCTGTAGTTGCCTATTTGGTGGCTCATGGCATTGCCCGGAATAGGTTTGTTATTAAAGAATCGGGTGAGCAACAGCAACTAAACAGTAGTGCTGAAGCTGTACTTTCTAGCGAAACCGAACGTCAATTAAACCGATCTGGTTCGGCCAATAGCTTTGTCTTAAAGGTAATGAAAAAGGTAATGTCTGATGACTTTCTTACGGACGAAGAAAGCGAGCAACTGAATGATTCAACGTTGAAAAGTATTCAAAACAGAATGTTTGCAAAACAGAACTTTAAGATTAATAATAGCTGGAAGTTGAATGACATATATTATGATTACAATAAAGCTGATCTTCGGGCAGAGTCAAAACCAATGTTGGACAGCTTGATTTTAATGCTTAAAAAACTCCCACTCCGGGTTGAGATAAGTTCACACACCGATAGTAGAGGTAAACTTGCATACAACGATCTGTTGTCACAAAGGCGTGCTGAATCTGTAGTTTCCTATTTGCTGAATGCCGGTATTGCCCGGGATAGATTGGTTGCAAAAGGTTTTGGTGAGCGCCAGTTGCTTAATCGTTGTGCTAAAGGCGTACCTTGTAGCGAAGCCGAACATCAATTAAACCGACGTACTGAAGTAAAAGTAATGGGGTACTCACATAAAAAAAAGAAATACAACTTTGATCCAAGCAAGTATAAACCTGGAGATATAATTGATAAAGCAACATTGCCTAAAGATTTTTTCGATAATTAAAAAATGAATGATTATCCGATATCTGTAAAGGTCAAGATATAATGTCATATTTTTCAAAAAGAATAGGACGCGGATTTTCTAGATTAGGCGGATAAGAACGGATAATAATTAAACTTATTTTAGTCATGCAAGCATGACTGATAAGATACTAAGTAATTGAAAATCATTAATTATTGTGCAAATTGCAAATAGCAAGTCGCAAAATATTTCATTATTCCGAGGACAATAGAAGTAAATATGTCAAAAGAAAGTTGTATATTATGATAACACCAGAAATCTTTGCATGATTTTTATTTATTTGAGTTGAACTGACTTATCATATGCAGATTAATTTATATCAAATGAAAAAATCACGATTGCTTTATTTGTTTCTTTTGATTTTTTCCTCGTCAATTGTTTTTGCACAAGAAGAATCTAAACAGAATATCTATGGATTAAAATTTGATAAGTTCGGGCATGTTGCAATGGATGTTGGTACTTTAGGATCCAATAACGTTTATACTGGTATTCAAGGAACTATTCCATACAACAATAAGAATAGTGTTTTTTATATAAATTGTGTTTATGGCTACGGAAGTAACTTTTTGTTCAATTCTAAGTGTATACTTACAGGAATTTTAGGGCTGTATACAAATGACTATTTTAATGAAATAAATATCAACACGGTAAACATTGGATGTGGCTTGACCATTGTGAAACACAGAATTGCAGTTGGGTGTTCATATACTAACAGGGAGTCCTTTAGTGTGAAAATTGGGTTGTGTCATTAGTGCTAAAGTCTTAGGTTTGGTGTTTGAAGGTTTAGCGCTTATGAGGCAATTGAATTTGTAAAATAGAAATAGAAAATTATGGATGTATTGCTCACTGTATTCTATTTTTCAGACTTAAAGCAATGTGAGCCCGATATAAACGTTAATCATTTCAAAATCACGACATGATTATAAAAACAGAAGGTTAGGTTGTTGTTTAGTTTGCAGTTTAGTGAGGGCGTAACTTGAAGTTGCACTCTCACTAATATAATCAAATCGTAAACTTACAGAACCCAAGATCATAGATATATAAAGGTTGTACAAAAGCACACAAATAAAGCACACAAATTTTCGTAAATAGGATTTTTGAAATCGAATGTAATTGTTTGATATTTGATTTAATATAATTGTGTTGATTTGCGTGTTTTGTTATTTGCGTTCAAAAACAGCTTTTTATACGCCTTCATACATCCGGAATAAAATAAGGAGCAGAAGCCGAAAAGCTTGAGAGTAGGCAAAAATTGATTCCAGTGAATCTGGAATTTTACAATCAACTAATTACTAAATTATTTCAATTATGAGAACAACAATCAAATCTGCGTTTATTCTTGCTGTGCTAAGCGTATCACTATTCAGTTGCAATAAAAGCAACGATCCAACAGATGATTCAACGGGGGTGCTGAGTGGCACCATAGATTCTTATGTCTCGGGCAGCATGGATTCTGTAAAGATGACAAACGGTGATTTTACGAATAGTACGGGTCCGGTATCGCCAGTAGGTAAGTTTTCTATCAGATTAAAAGTCCCAACTGAACTATCTAAAGTCCGAACTTATCTATCTCAAGGCATATTTACGTTTGCATCCGGATTTACGATTAGTGATACAACTGCTTTGTTAAGTTCAGAGCTCCACTTGTATGCCTGTAAAAGTAATAGATACCTTGGGTATATAAATCATTGTAATTATTTGTATTATAATTCAGTTGATCCATTCTATACTCTGGGTGGAATCCATACAGTTTTTATCTATTGCAACAAAGCTACAACAATAAATGGTAAATTAATCCTCACTAGTTCACAAGTAAGTATTTATAATGTATCTTTAAAAGAAGGATGGAATGAGGTAGCCGAAACAACAACAACTTATACCCAAACATTAACAACCAAATATACTGAAACAACTTATACAACTGATATCCCATCGGATCTTAAATGGTATTTTACTACTGAACCAGCCTGATTTCAAGAGTAATAATATTTGCAAATGAACCGCTCACTCAATGTGAACGGTAAAATCAACACACAGTGGATGACCAAAAAAGCGAATCAAGTTTTGAAAAAACTTACCGGTTGAGAGAATAGCTTGTAAGGCTTATATATTCTAGTTCAAAGTGAAGCCTTGGGTATTTGTAAATAGAACAACATTAGGGCTGTAAGCCCAATATAATATAATGGCTATTAATTATATTGGCCTTTAGCTTCGCTGACCATTGGTTCAGGACGCATTGTTCCAATTGTATCATTAAACTCAACGCGCGTCACTTCGTTTTGTGTTGCACTAGTATGTATTTGCCTGTTAGTTTAAAGGAGGTAAGCTTGAAATACAACAGAAAAGAGGATGACCTTTTGGAACATCTTCTTATTGAAAAATCGGATATTAAATTATTGTTTTGTTTGCACTTTAGTGAGGGCGCGACTTTAAGTTGCACTCTCACTAATAAAACTAAACCATGAATTTACAAGAATCAAGATCATAGACCTACAAGCCAGTCCTTTACTTCAGGTGAAGGATTAACTATAAATCCAGAATAGAATAAGGAGCGGAAGCCGAAAAGCTTGAGAGTAGGCAAAAATAGATTCCGGTGAATCTGAAATTTTACAATCAACTAATTACTAAATTATTTCAATTATGAAAACAACAATCAAATCTGCGTTTATTCTTGCTGTGCTAAGCGTATCACTATTCAGTTGCACTAAGAGCAATGATCCAAATGATGATTTAACGGGAGTGCTGAGTGGCACTATAGATTCTTATGTTTCGGGCACCATGGATTCTGTACAGATGGCCAACGGCAATTTAGCAAATAGCACGGGTGCGGTATCGTCAGCAGGTAAGTTTTCTATCAGATTAAAAGTCCCGACTGAACTCTCTAAAGTCAGGACTTATTTATCTCAGGGCACATTTACATTTGCAACCGGATTTACGATTAGTGATACAACTGCGTTGGTAAGTGCTCAATTCCAGTTATATGCCCGCAAAGGCAATGCGTTACCTGGCTCTGTAAATCACTGTAATGATCTGTATTATAATCAGTATTACACAGCAGAAATTAGTCCTTATTCTACTGTAGGAGGAACCGTTACATTTTTTATCTATAGCACCAAAGCCACAATCATAAATGGCACATTAATGATCAATGGTGCACAAGGAAATATTTATAATCTGACTTTAAAAGAAGGATGGAATGAGGTCGCACGAACAACAACTTCTGCTACCATACCAACAACCAAATATCTTAATGGTAGCTATACTACCGATATTCCATCGGATCTGAAATGGTATTATACAGAAGAATTTGAGTGATTTGAATGCTGAAAAAATACTTTTGATACCATCAAGAATAGAAAGCGGAAGCTGAAAATTTTTAGTAGAGGTCGGAAACTTTAAGAGTATTATATTGTTTCAGGTGCTTATATTGATAAATCTGCTTTTGCTATTATGCAAAACAGCCAGAAGTGACTTATATAACTATTATTTAGATTTGCTTAAACATCCCGCTTGGCACTATTTGTTCAAGTGGGATGTTTTTTTTAAGGGTAAACTAACTATCTTTTAGAGTAAAAACTAAGATATTCTTTTTATATTAAATGCGTTGAAAGATATTTTGTGTAATTCCTAAATGTGGGTATTAGCCATATTTCTTCTACTTTTATACTTCTATATAATCGATGGAATATTAATTTAAGATATAGGGCAAATGTCTTAAAAACGAGTGAATTACAAAATAATTTGCGTGTTAACTAATCTTGCTATGCTGAGTTTACTAAAATAGAATTTTCTGTGTTTATAGTATTGCCGAGAAAGAAAGAATTTGTGTAAATTGCGTGCAAGTTTTGTAACTGAATATAATTTGGGGTGTAAACCAAGTCGAAAACTTTTTAAAAATTTAATTATGAATAAATTATCTATTGTAGATCCTCAAAATAACGAAGTTTTTTTTGATTCAAAATCTATTGGTTTGGCAATCGTAAATTCTGAGTTAAGTTCTAATGTGCACGATTTGTTGAAAAGAACTTTAAAAAATCCCATTGTTATATTAGAACAAACAAGTGGAAAAAGGAGTTATGTGTTTCTAACTAAAGATTTAGATATACATACAGTCAATGTGGTATATACGGATAGCATTTGGTATGCCGAAGGTTTAAATATTGAAATGAGAAGAGAAGAATTAATTGAATTAAACAATAAAAGCAAAGTCATTTATAAAAGGCTTGGTTAATCATTTTTATTGCATAAAAACATTGTGCTAATATGAAAATCCAATACGCTTCCGACTTACATTTGGAATTTAGAGAAAACAAAGCTTTTCTAAACGAAAATCCGCTACAAGTAGTGGGCGATGTTTTGTTATTGGTTGGTGATATAGTCCCATTTAAGTTATTGGAACAGCATAATGACTTCTTTAGTTTTCTTTCCGACAGTTTTGCTACGACCTATTGGATACCTGGTAATCACGAGTATTATCACTTTAATATTGCAACAAAATGTGGTGTTGTGAATGAAAAGATACGAAGTAATATATTTCTAGTGAATAATACTTCAGTAATACACAATGATGTAAAGTTAATCTTCTCAACACTCTGGAGTAAAATTAGTACGGCCAAGGAATATCAAATTCAAAGAGCCATGAATGATTTTCATGTCATCAAATACCGTGGCTATCCACTTTCAATAGTGCAGTATAATCAATTACATGAAGATTGTTTAGCATTTCTTGAAAAGGAGTTGGCATTGGAAACATCTACTAAAGATGTAGTAGTTACCCACCATGTACCTACTTATAAAAACTACCCTGAAAAATATAAAGACAGTATTATAAACGAAGCATTTGCGGTAGAATTGTTCGATTTAATTGAGTCTACTGCGCCTGATTATTGGATTTACGGCCATACACATGGTAATACGCCTGATTTTAAAATAGGAAAAACTCGATTACTGACTAATCAATTAGGTTATGTGAAGTATGGAGAGCAGTTAGGTTTTAGTGGTGATAGAAATTTTATATTGTAATTTATTTTGAATGGACGTTTGACTAAGTTGAATTGAGACAATAACAAGAAAATATCGTGAAAGGGTCAGCCTCTAAATTGGCAACCAAAGATGGTCACAGCCACATTGAAGCTATTAAAATAGCGTACTTATCTCTTCAGAAAATAAAACTTTATACAGATATGAAAAAAATAAAAGTACCAATCTATTGGACAGGTAAGAATTATTGCGCTTGTATTGGGGAAATGAATGGAGTAGTAGTGGCTACTCACAAAACACTTGAGGAGGTAAAAAAAGCATTTGAATTTTCATTAAAACTTCATATTGAAAGTTGGATCGCGGATGGTGATGATATTCCTGAATATATTCGACAAGGCGATTACAAAATTGAATATGAAATGAAGAAAAGTTCTCCATCTTAAAAGAAATTGTACAATCTTCGAACTAAATTTATTATAGAAAAACTTTCAAATTCTTATAAAAAAGGGACTAAATCGGGTGATTAGTTTTTTTTAGTTCCAATCATTTATAAATAACTGATAATAAGTCAGCATTTAGATGAAAATCCGATAAGTGTGTGACGTTGCTATTTAAAAAATAGAATTTATATTGTAGACAATTATTCGGATTTAGAAATCACCTCAAAAGGTTCATTCAAAAATTCTGGGTAAGAAAGCCCTTCTTCTATACATGTTTCTTTGTGAAACTGCATAGCTCCCAACATATCAGCTTTAGCAGCTTCGGCATTTTCGCCCATCCCTGTATATGGTTGATCGATGCAATAAACACCATAACCGCCATCATTTGCTCTTTCAATTATTGCTTCTATTGTTTTCATTTGATAAATATTTTGGAGTTTAGATAGATAAACTTTTTATAATACGATTATTGTTGTTTCAAATCATAAAGATAAAATATTTATTTTAAATAGACTCATGTCTCAAGAAAAGTTCAATGCATGAGTAATTGAGAAAAAAATCAAGAATAAATTTCAAATGAAAGAATAGTATAGGTCTAAAAATTTAATAGTTCGGTCTAACTTATCTTAAATTCAATCAAAAAAGTAGCTTCAATATAAAAGGAACTAAATTAGGTGATTAGTCCTTTTTTTTCGTTTTTCGTGTTGTATTGTGTTGATTGTAAATGTAATATACAAATACAGGTTTAGATAACTAACTCTTATTGCCTAAAAATTAGAATAAAAGTACAAATAATAAAGGGAAGTATAGGGACAAATACCGAACATTTTATTTGATCTCTAGTATAGAGTTTTGTTTGTAATGCTTATATAAATGGCTTAAATAATGATAATTACGAATGTTAAGGGACAAAAACTGAACATTTATAATCTTCTATATTCATTCAATGGAGTAGCATATATTTAACTGTAGGGACAAAAACCGAACATTTTTTTCTTGAACTGAGCAGTTTAATTACACTTATAAATGATTGTATTATATGTAATTATATAAAATAAGAGACAAAAACCGAACATTTATAATCTTCTATATTCATTCAATGGAGTAGCATATATTTAACTGTAGGGACAAAAACCGAATATTTTTTCTTGAACCGAGCAGTTTAATTACACATGTAAATAATTGTATTGTATGTAATTATACAAAATAAGGGACAAAAACCGAACATATATAATCTTCTATATTCATTCAATGGAGTAGTATATATTTAACTGCAGAGACAAAAACCGAACATTTTTTTCTTGAACCGAACAGTTTAATTACACTTATAAATAATTGGATTATATGTAATTATATAAAATAAGGGACAAAAAACCGAACATTTATAATTCTATATATTCATTCAATGGAGTAGCGTATATTTCACTGTAGGAACAAAAACCGAACATTTTATATTTTTGTCCATAAAAACCGTTTTGCATGATTTCAATCAATATTTAGCATACTCGTAATTTGAGCTTGCTTATTAGATAAAATATTTTGTATCAAAGATAAATTTTGACAATGTTACGGCCTTTGTTAAGTTTACTTTATTTCCTATCAGAATAAAATAATAAATAGAAAGTATCTCCTTTAAAAATGCAGTTCTGGCAAACTGTTTATTGCATCTTTTTTCAGACTGTCTACAGCACGAGTATATTTCTCAGTATGCTTTAGTCCACTATGCCCCAACAAACTAGATACAGTTTTAATGTTAGCTCCATTATTTAAAATATTCACAGCAAACGAATGACGGGCACAATGCCAGGTAATATGCTTGGTTATGCCTGCACGCTTAGTCCATCGACGTAAAGCTTTCAAACACATGGTATGACTAGGTAAATGAAAAATACGTGTATCTGCCTTCTCATCCTCTGGTAATTTTCCAATTAAAGAGATCAGACCATCATTCAATGGTGTTACTACTCCACTAGAGGCACTATGGCCTTTGGTTTTATTTTGTTCAAATGATAACAGTTTGTTTGAATAATCCACATTCCTATATTCCAAATCAACCACATCGCAAAATCGAATACCAGTATAAAGACAGAAAATAAAAGCACGCCTTATTTCGGGATTTTCATTGTCGTAATGGGTATTCATCAAGGTCTGTTCTTCTTCTAAGCTCAGAACATCTTTTCTTAGTGTTTGCTCATCAACTTTGCATACAACACCTACACATGGATTCTTCATCATCACGTCATGCTCAATAGCATAATGAATAACCTTTTTGAAACGTTGAAATATGCTTTTTGCACCCTCTCCCACACTTCTTGTTTGAAGATATTCCACAAAAAGTGTCATCATGTCTTTAGTCAGATACTCCGGTTTGATACTGGTTTTATATTGTGGATAACTTACTTGCAAAAAATCCTTGAAACGATTCAAGGCAATCTGCATCATACGAACATCTTTCTTTGTATAGCTATCGTTATATGCTTGAAAGTAATCCAAAAAATTAATTTGGCGATCTTTCTTTAAACGATAACCATTTAAACTTTCTTTGAGTTCCTGTTCTCGTTCATGACGGATCTTCACGGCTAACTCCAACGTTTCTTTATTTCTTTGTCTTTCAACAGCAGTTTTTGGTTTGTTCAAAATGTAAAGATATAAATTTTCTTTACGCCTATTATGCTTTACAGAGAATTTAGGCTTTCCTGCCATCTTCCCACTTTCGTAAATCACTTGACCCCCATTTTCATCAAGTATGGGCATCTCCTCTCTCCCTAAGTAATACTCTAGAAATAAGCTAACTCTACCATCAGAAAGTGTACTCTGTCCCAGCTTTGGATTCTCTTTGGTTTTAATTTCTAATTTCGCCATAATTTCATTATTTTTGTTTTCCTATTATTTCCTATCTTGCAAAGATAGAAAATACATAATAAGTCAAGGTGTACTAAAAGTGTACTACATGACAAAACAAAGGTAAAGAAGAGAATTTAGACAGCAATATAAAATCACATAAATAACTTATATTTAGGCGTTTGTATTCCAATGATTTCCTTTTATTTCTACGGGTGCATATCGGCTCTGGGTACTTTTTAAAGAAAAACCTCCATTGATTTAATCAATGGAGGTTTTTTGTTTTGCGCGGTGTGCATGCTTAGGCTATTGGGGTAGCGGCAAACCATTAGAGGTTAGTGAGCAATTTCAATTGTGCATTATAAATTAAATAGCCGGTTGTCCCAAATTGAAAATCGAGGAGGACAACCGGCTAGATATATCGATCAACTGAAACCGGATCTTAGAAAGCCTGTTCTAGTTCGGTGGTGTGACCTGGTAGATCAGAAGCGCGAATGATAATTTTATCACCAGTCAGTGAGTCATTGTTGGCAGTAGCTGTGTAGATCCATTCTACACCACCGGGAGTCGGTTGTGCGGAACCTTCTTCCACTTCAGTGCCGTCCTGATTCAAAATAATGATAAATACTTCAGCCACTTTAAAATCGTCGGTAACGGTGATGCTAATCTTGCCGCCTGCCTTGCCGTTATACTTACTTACATTTACCTCGCTGATGTCGGGTGCATGCATAAAATCAGCTACGGCCACATTGTAAGGGCTTTCTCCCTCTTTAGCTGCGGCTTTGTACTCTTCTTTCAGTGCTGGATCAGCAACGGCCGATTTGGCATAAATAATTGCTTGCTGGAAACGCTTCTGATTTTGCTTTTGTCCTTCCGATGGTGCTCCTTTTCGTTCGGCAGGTTTGTTTGCTACTATCGTTTTGCCATTCAGGGTACGAAATACGATAAGATCGCCAATTTTTCCACTTAATCCGTGGGTGATAATGTTGTTTTTGGATTGAGCCATAGTGGTCTTTTTTTAATTAATACTCGTGATTTAATGGTTTGTTTTTGTATGTTTATAAGTAACTTTTTGTATGGTTATCCGTTTTAACTGCTTTTTGCCTATACCCTTTGTTCGAGGTTCCTTCGAGGTTCTTTCGAAGTTCCTTCGAACTGGCCCATAAATGAGTATTTATGCAGAAATAGGGCTTTTTTGCCTATTGCTGTAGTATGCCAAAATTGAATAGAAAGACCGTTCTGTCTGCACTTTCCGGCTGTAGGAGTTGCGCTCTCGCTGGCAGTAAAAAAAGTCGCTTTCGCTCAAGTTACCGGATGCCTTATAATTTGCTTTTTAATTAACAGCTGCAAATATATAAAATAAAAATGAAATAACAATAGCATGAAATATTTTTTTTTACAGGTGTTCGAGAAATGTAATTATTTCATGATGCGCGGTGAACAGTCATCGATATTTTGCTATTCGGAAAAAAACAGATTGTTGAATATTGTTTAGAATAACTTCCTGGTGGAGAATCGTGTAATTGTCCTTACGATCTGACTTGTAGATGTAACCTGAGTTAATTAGATTTACGGATATAATCAAAAGGCATTCATATGCACTTTTCTTCCTGCAACAGTAAGGAATATAATTCGGAGATCCCACCAGAAGGTCCAGTTTTCAAGATAATTCATATCATATTCCACACGTTTTTCCATTTTCCAAAGCTCATTGGTTTCGCCTCTGTATCCATTCACTTGTGCCCATCCGGTAATGCCTGGTTTGACGTAATGACGTACCCGATAATAATCTATTAATTCGGAATACTGGTCGGTATGTTTGAGCATGTGGGGACGTGGTCCTACTATAGACATTTGCCCTAAAAACACATTAAAGAACTGAGGAAATTCATCTAAGTTGGTTTTGCGAAGAATTTGACCGATACGGGTGATACGACTGTCGCCACGTGTTGCCTGTTTACTATTTGCATCCTGACTCATACGCATACTGCGGAATTTCAGGCATTTGAATGTTCTGTTGTTGATGCCTGTACGTTCTTGAAGAAAAAATACAGGGCCTTTGGAGCTCAGTTTAATTAATATGGCTAAGATGGGAAATAACCAACTAATTACAAATAAGATGACCAACGATGAGAAAACCACATCAAAGCATCTTTTCAGGAATCGTGATTTCAGGTCGTCTAACGGTATTTCCTGAGGATTAAACACGACCAATGATCCAACCGATTCGAGATTTACCTTGGACCGAAACCAATATTGATTTTCGGGAACTAATCTCAACCTTACACCTATCCGATTGCAGACAGCGAGCAACTCCTTGCTTTTCTTTAAATCATTATAGGCCGAATGGGTAACAAAAAGGAAATCAATTTGATTTCGCGATACCAATGGTGCCAAATCATCGAGGTGCCCTAGTACATCTTGATGATCCACATGCTCATCGGAAACATAACCGACAAATTCATACCCTAACATGGGATTGTTATGTAGCAGGTTTCGCAGATAGACACCCATGTCGTTTAACCCCACAATTAAGACCCGGTGAACATAAAACCCTTTTGATCGTCTGAAGGTCAGATAACCATATAATAAATAATAATATACCAGGGTAAAAGCGTAGAAAAGGACTGTGTATTCCAATAAAAAAAGACGAGAATAACCGGGAGGTAAAAACAACTGAGCAAGGACAAACAATATCACCGCAAAGAGGATTGTTCGTTTACTTATTCGTTTGAACCTATTGGCAAAATCATCATGCAAATAAAGATTCCTCTTTGTGAACAATGAATAAGCAATGATTTCGGACAGATTGGCATGCAAGAAGTATAAACTCTTATCATGCAGATTTAAGCCCTGTAATGCAGGACTTAAAGAATATAATATTGAAATAGCTATATCCAGAATGATAAGATCAAAAGCCAGATATAAAAACTTCAGTTCGGTTTCGTTCGATTCCATAAAGCAATAATTTAGATGCTTGTAAACAATTAAAATAAAATAGTATTGTTTGATATTTTTATATTAAATATCAAAGAGGATATTGTGTGCAATGCATCATGTCCGGACTTTCTCCAACAAGATATATTTAATAAACTTCACATTACCGATGAGATACCTGCGCCACATCCGACGAGGTTCTTTGATTAACCTGTAAAACCACTCCATGCCAATGCGTATCATCCAATTGGGAGCCCGTTTTACGGTGCCTGCATAAAAATCGAATACAGCACCTATGCAACACACATGACCAACTTGCAACAGATTGTAATGCTGATGTGCCCATTTCTCTTGTTTTGGAGCTGTCATACCCACAAACAATACTTCAGGTTCAACAGCATTTATAGCATCTATCATCAATTTATTGTCTTCCTCATTAAACTCAGCTTTATAGGGCGGAGAATAAGTATGAACCTCCACATTTGGATATTCTTGTTCAGCTCTTTGCCGTATCTTTTTCAAAGTGGCATCCGAACTGCCTAAAAAGAAACATTTACCACCCATGGCATTCACTCTTTCCATTTCATAAAAAAACAAATCGGCGCCAGCTGTTTTTCGTATCTTTTGTCCGGTCAACATCCTTATGGCCCATACAACGCTTATACCGTCAGGCAACAACACATCACTTGATAGCAGAGCATGATGAAAGTCTTCATCTGTTTGTAGCGTATTAAATGAATGTGCATTCAATGTATTTATAAGTGATTTTGGTTGGTTAATGCTCTTTAATGGCTGATTGAATAATTTATAACTTTGTAGCATAATTTCCGTTTTAATTAAGAATGAAAACTTTAGTCATTTTTGCATAATTGAGGCACTTAAGTACTGCATTTTGCTACTATAACATGCCTGTTGCTTTTAATGTTTACTCGA
>Ga0302165_10000232_pt1 | contig 22179 bp, 32 predicted proteins | sample I_Fen_E3_2_FD_193499 | JGI IMG/M metagenome (GOLD analysis project Ga0302165, IMG submission 193499) | Peat permafrost microbial communities from Stordalen Mire near Abisko, Sweden - I_Fen_E3_2 | ecosystem: Environmental > Terrestrial > Soil > Wetlands > Permafrost | place: Sweden: Abisko...
GGCAACGTATACCGGCGTGTTTACGGCAATCCGCGATCTGTACGCGATGTTGCCTGAGTCGCGCGAGCGCGGCTACAAGGCGGGACGGTTCTCGTTCAATGTTGCGGGTGGTCGCTGCGAAGCTTGTCAGGGCGATGGGCAGCGCCGCATCGAAATGAATTTCCTGCCCGACGTCTATGTGCAATGCGAAGTGTGCGGCGGCAAGCGCTACAACCATGAAACTTTGGCGGTGAAGTACAAGGGATATTCAATCGCCGATCTGCTGGAGACGCCGGTCGCCGACGCTCTGCCGGTACTGGAAAACATTCCGCAGATCCGGCAGAAACTGCAGACCCTGGTGGACGTCGGACTGGGCTATATACATCTGGGCCAGTCGGCGGTGACTTTGAGTGGCGGCGAGGCGCAGCGCATAAAGCTGGCGCGTGAGTTGAGCAAGCGTCAGACCGGCAAAACGCTGTACTTACTGGATGAGCCAACTACCGGACTGCACTTCGACGACGTAAGCAAGTTGCTCGAAGTGCTGCACCGCCTGACAGACCTGGGCAACAGCATCATCATCATCGAGCACAACATGGACGTGATTCGCAATGCGGATTGGATCCTGGATCTGGGTCCCGAGGGCGGTGAGGACGGCGGGCGCATTGTCGCGCAAGGAACACCAGAGCAGGTAGCGCGCACGAAAAAGTCGTACACCGGACAGGCTCTGGCCACCTTGCTGCTGGGAGCTAAGGATGGGAAAGGCGCGTGAGTTCGATGCCTGATCCGGAGCAGGAGCCGTGCGATGACACTTTGCCAACCCTTCAGGATGATCCGCCCGCCAATATCCTTCCGCTAGGGCAATCGCCAAGCTACTCATCAGAATACTCGCTGAATACCGCGCCGCCGGAGAGAGCATTTCCGTCGTGGTCGCCTTGGGACGTAGTGGCGGTGCTGGCGTTCGCCGGCGTCGCCTGGATCGTCTTAAGCGGCATCGCGCTGGGAATCGCCCGCTTCGCCATGGGAAAGCAACACGTGCCGGTGAAGGAACTGGCGGAAAATCCCCTGGTCGCGCTGGGAGCGCAAACTGCCGCCGAACTGGCGATCGTGATTTTCATGGTCGCGTGGATAGGCCGCCGTTCCTTGCTGGGATTCTGGAAGGCAATTTACTGGAACTGGCGAGCTAGAAGGGTGCCCGGGTTGTTGCTGGGAGGGGTTGTCCTGGCCCTAATCGTCGATTTTGCCTCGCGCTATCTGCCCATGCCGAAGTCGTTACCGGTTGAGAAGTTTTTTACCGATGCCCCAACTGCCTATCTGATGAGCGCACTGGGAGTAATCCTGGCACCGCTGTTGGAAGAACTGTTCTTTCGAGGACTGTTTTATCCGCTGGTTCGGCGCACCATAGGCGTGACGCCGGCAGTGTTGTTGACGGCCACGCTGTTTGCGTTTATCCACGGCGCCCAACTAGGTTATGCGTGGGCCCCTCTGCTGAGCATCTTCGTCGTGGGCGTGGTGCTCACGCTGGTGAGGCAGCTTACCGAGTCGGTTTCGGCGTCGTACTTGGTGCACTGTGGGTACAACCTGGCATTGTTTGGCATGCTATGGATCGGCAGTGACCACTTCCGTCATCTCGAGAAAGTGACGAATTAGGAGTGTTATCGTTGGAGGTTATGGCAAACGCGCGCGCACGACTGCTAAGGATGCTGGCGGAAAAGTCGTTTCGCCTGGGAACTTTCACGCTCTCCAGCGGAGGCAGCAGCGATTACTACATTGACTGCCGTCTCACCACTTTGGACGCCGCGGGAGCTGTGGCAACCGGCGAGGCCGTGTTGGAAGAGATTCGCGCTCGCGGTTGGGAGGCCGATGCCATCGGCGGCCTGACCATGGGAGCCGATCCCATCGTGGTGGCGACGTCGGTAATCAGCGCACAGCAGGGTTCGCCGATCGATGGCTTCCTGGTTCGCAAGGCGGAGAAGACGCACGGCACGGGGCAGCGCATCGAAGGCTTCCGTGACAAGGGCGCGCGCGTCGTCATAGTGGATGATGTTTGCACCACGGGGGCATCCACCGTACAAGCAATTGATGCCGCGCGCGAGTACGGATTCACCGTGACTGGCGTCTTGTGCCTGGTGGAGCGCCAGGAAGCGGGTGGACGTGCAAACGTAGAGGAGACGGCCGAACCAGCTCCGTTTGTCGCATTATTCACTGCCAATGACGTGCGAGCCGAGCACGTGGCGATGCTGGAAACAAAATAAACACATGATCAAGACATTGGAATGGACTGACGCAGGCGTACTCTTCATCGACCAGACGAAGCTGCCGACAGAAGAGGTTTATGTCACCTGCAAGACGTACGAAGAAGTTGCAGATGCCATCCGAACCATGATTGTGCGCGGCGCACCGGCAATCGGCGTGGCGGCTGCCATGGGAGTAGCGCTGGGCGCGCTGCAATCACAGGCGAAGACGGTGCCCGAGTTCGAGCGCGACTTCGACACAATTTGCAACGTGTTGGCGGGAACGCGGCCTACGGCAGTGAATCTGTTCTGGGCGATCCGGCGCATGCGCGTTAAATTTGAACAATTGCGAACGCTACCGGTGAGCGACATCAAGGGCGAATTGGTCGCTGAGGCGCAGCGCATGCACGTCGAAGACATCGCCGCCAACGAGGCCATGGGCAAACATGGTGCTGTTTTGCTGCCAAGCAGCGGAGGCGTCCTGACTCATTGCAACGCCGGCGCGCTGGCGACAGCAGGATATGGAACTGCGCTTGGCGTGATCCGCTCGGCAGTGGCGTCGGGAAAGAAGATTCACGTATTCGCCGACGAGACACGGCCGTTCCTGCAGGGCTCACGTCTGACAGCGTGGGAGTTGATGAAAGATGGCATTCCGACCACGCTCATCGCCGACAACATGGCCGGAGCAATGATGCGGCTGGGAAAAATTGATGCCGTGATCGTTGGCGCAGATCGCATCGCCGCCAATGGCGATGTCGCCAACAAAATCGGCACCTACTCCGTTGCGGTGCTGGCGAAAGAACATGGGATCCCCTTTTACGTAGCAGCGCCCATTTCGACCGTAGACCTCAACACGCCAGACGGCAGCGGGATTCCCATCGAGCAACGGGCCTCCACCGAAGTCACCCACTTGGCCGGCAAACAGATCGCTCCCGACAATGTGCGGGTAGAAAACCCGGCGTTCGACGTGACTCCGAGCAAGTACGTCACAGCCATCATCACCGAGCGCGGAGTGGCGCGTGCACCATACCAGGATTCGCTGGCGGACTTAGTGGCGAATGTGACTCGATCTGCATAACATGTGCTGTAACCGTCGGTACGGGATGGCCCCGCTATTCAGCTCCGTATTTAAGGCGAGATCCGAGCCGGGTTTAACCCCGCGGCACGATCGATTGCAAGGGCTCGGCGCCGGGCGTTTTTCCGAGTCCAATTTCCCATTTTGGTCTCACTGGTTACTAAAGTTTTTTTCTCCACAGAATTCTTCTGGCAGCCTCTCACCGCAGCCATTACAACTTGATCTATGGGGCCAGGGTATCTGTGTCCCTGGTTAGACTCCGACGCCCAGTGCGTGTTGTCACCCTGCTCTTTGAAAATTCCAAAAGTAGGCCGATCTTAATGTTCGATCTTGCAGAATGAACCCTAACTCCTACGGGCAGACAAGGATACGTATAACTAGTCTATTAATCAATAACATACGAACAATTTCCTTCTAAACTATTGATTCTAAACAGTCGTATGTTTATTTTTTTTGTTACTGAGTTATACACCACTAGCACACAAGTACAGCCCATCGTTCCTCGGTAACCGGTCCGGATTGCTTAGCTAGTCGGGCCCGGTCTATTGTGGCTGCGGGGGCGGCGCTGGCTGGCTGGGGAACGGCGTCCCAGTCTGCTGATTTTGCGGATCGACTGGCTGGCCGAATGGCTGCTGATTCGAGGGATTCAGCTGCTGCTGCATCTGCTGTTGCTGCTGTTGCATACGCTGCAATTCCTGCAACATCTGCTCAGGGGTCCGGTTACCCGGCTGAATTACTTCTTGTGAACCGTTATCACCACCCGGTTGGCCAGGGAGAGGTTGGACTTGATTATCGACTTCGGGTTCGTTCTGCTGATATTCGTCTTCGGGCGGCTCGACGGGTGGTTGCGATGGCGGCAGTGCCCGGAAACTGTTTTGCGGCGTCGGGTCGGGTGCCGCCTGGCTGGATGGGCCTGCGACCTTCGCCATAAGAATGACTTTCTGCACCGCTCCGGGATTGTTGGCCTTGCCGAGAATCACGTAATTAAACTTGGACCCGTTCAGCAGGCTGGCCAAAACGTTCTGTGGCTTCCCCGGTCCTAGGCTGGCGACAACGCGTTCGCTGCCAGCCCCGGGTGGAATGTCAAACGTCGCCCCGGTCTGTGTTTGTACTGACTGCAACACCTGTGACAGTGTGGAATTGCTGGAGGCGATCGTGAGTTGTCCGTTGACGTAGGTAACCTGCGGCACCGTGGGCGCTTGCTGCTCCAGAGTAGGCGGTACAACCGGCGCCTGCTGCACTTCGGCAGCCGGAGCAGGCTTCTGGGCACGCTGTCTAGACTTGTGGGTAGCGGGGACAGGAACCTTCTGGGAAGTTTGCGCCACGCCCTCGCGGATCGGCAGCAGCACGGCGGCTGCCAGGAACAGAACGAATCCGAGTATGCGGCGTGGGCGTAACATAATCTAGAGAGACAAGACCTACGGCCCGACTGTCTGTAGCGCTATTCTAACCCTTGCTATGTCCCAGTGGTGTTGCCATCGATGTTGGCAGTCAAAAATTATTCCCAAGGCTGAATCTAATATTCATGGTTTCTGATTGGAAAAGTCGCATATTTCTTGCTCTTGTCATCTTGGCAATCGCACTCGGCTTGGCATCCACGGGCATGGCCCAGGAGTGTTTCAGCGGCACGGAGATTGATGCGCCAACCGCCAAGGCCCTGGAGTCTGCGGCGCAGCAGTTTTACGAGATGTCGGCCCAGGGGGACGTAGCGGGCCTGAGGGCAAACGCGGTGCCGGACGTGGCCGCGAGCTTCGGTGGCATCGAACGAGCGGTGGTAAGCCACAAAGTGTACTTCGCTCAAGGCCCACCAGCGGAGACACGGATCTTCCTGCTGGATGCGAGCAGTTCGAAAACCAACTGGCAGAGGGCCGATTTTTATTGCGGCATTTATAACTCGCCGGGCCGGATAGGTGTCTCCATTCCAAACCTTCCGCCTGGCCGTTACGCGCTGACGATTGCACGGGTCGCTGGAAAAGAGCCGGCCACCCTGACTCTGGTGCTGGCTGAGGCAGGGCGAAATACATGGAAGCTTGCCGGATATTACGCGCGGGCGAACTCGCTGGGCGACCACGATGGGCAGTGGTTTCTGAGCAAGGCTCGGGAGTACAAGGCAAAGGGCGAAACCCATAATGCCTGGTTCTACTATCTGACAGTGTGGGACTTGATGGCTCCCGTCGACTTCGTCAGTACTCCGGCGCTCGACAAGTTAAGCGATGAGTCGCAGGCGGCGCGTCCGGCTGATCTGCCCAGCGCCGAGGCGCCAATGCAACTTGCCGCCGGGGGTAAAACTTTTAAGGTGGTGGACCTTTCCGCGGTGCCCGTGGGCACTGAACTTTACGTTCGAGCCCAATACGACTCGGCCAGCACAGTTACTCCCGCAACCGCTTCGCAGGACAATGCGGCCATCATCAAGGCGTTGCTGGGAAAGTATCCGGAGATGCGAGAGGCATTTGGAGGCGTCATTGCTCGGGCAACCGATGGCTCAGGCCACGAGTACCTGACACTGACGGCGATGAAAGATATCAAGTGATGCGCATGGCCTTGCACCAGAGTCGCGGCCTCAGAGTTTGTTACAATCGTGACTACCGCAGTTGTGGGCGCTTAACTCAGCGGTAGAGTGCCATCTTCACACGGTGGAAGTCACAGGTTCGAATCCTGTAGCGCCCACCAACGATATCTGTTTACCGCACAGCCACTTACGAGTGGCTGTTGTGCTTGCCCCTCAAAATCCCCGCCCGACGCTAATAACTGGCACAGATAACGGGAGGCAGGATGTCTCTTTCCTAAGGGGTCTGGACCGCCTTTAGAATATCGAGCAGTCCGTAGCCGAACACGGCATTGGGTACTGCTTTCCCGGCGAACTGGCCGCAACTCTGCGTGCTGGTCAGGGGAAAAGCCGTTTTTGTAAGCTGCTTCGTGGTGGCAGCGATCTGCCCGTTGAACGACGGTCTTGCCTGCCACAGAAGCGCGACACCGGCAGCAACATGCGGAGAAGCCATCGACGTTCCGGACCAATAGCCCTGGTACATGTTCAGGTACGGAATGGCTCCCCGGATGTTGGAACCTGGTGCGACGAGTTCGGGCTTCAATCGGTTGCTGCCGTCCACCGTGATGGGTCCGCGGCTGCTGAAGCGAGCGATGGAGTTATACGAGTCGGTGGCCCCAACGCCTACACCGCTGCTGTAGATCGCGGGAGTGTTGGAGACAGTGGAGCAGTTCGGCCCGGAATTTCCGGCGGCCATCGACTGGAAGATGCCCGATGCGGCGACAGCATTCTCAATCCCTTGCAGGGTAGTGAGCGAGCAACCTTCGCTGGCTGGACAGTCCCACGAATTGTTGATGACGTCGGGAGCCATGGCCGGGTTCGCCAGTTCGGGATGTCCCATGGGATATGGCGCCATCAGGAACTGAAAGCACTCTATGTACTGCGCCGGAGATCCGACTCCGTGGTTGTCCATGTTGCGGCAGGCGATCCATTTCGCGCCTGGAGCTACGCCGATCTGATTGCCCAGTCCGTCGTCACCTACCATCTCGCTCATGGTGAAAGTGCCGTGGAACTGCGGGTCGATCGGAACCAGCGATCGCTGGCTGGTGGCGTCGTGCCAGCTGTAACTGTGATTGACGGTCGTTCCGTTCCAGCCGCGGTAATGGGATTTCAAAGCAATGTGGTCCCATTGAACGCCAGTGTCGGCATTCGCGACGACCATGCCTTCGCCATGAAAGCCGCGCGCCCAAACTTGCGGCGCATTCACTCGCGCCACGTTCCACTCGATGTTTCCCGTTACCGGCGTCGCGAGCCCTGGGTTCGACAGGTTCGGTCCGGTTGGGATTGTGAGGTTAAGCACCGGAATCGAACTGCGGACTCTCGGGTTGCCCTCAACACGCATTACTTCGTCATGTGCCGCCAATTCATACAACAGGTCGCGGCTGGCGGTTACCTTGATCATGTTGACGCCATAGAATGACTGGTAGGGTATGCCTCGCTCCTGCAGCATTTTGCGCACGGGGGCCTGAGTGCGTTCCGCGACCGCCCGCAGCGCGTTGTAAACGTAGTATCCCTTTTCCCGTTTGGTGGGGAGGTTTGCGGCCCCACTCAAATCAGCCTGTTCGCTGAATACGATTAAGGTTTCGCTACTACCGCCCAGGGCCGTTTGCGCTGCCACGCCCGGCGCGATCTTTGCCAGTGCGGCCGCGTTCGAAGCAGATGCCGGCGTTGCCAGAAAAGCAACCGACACAGCGGCCCAGAAAATCGCAGCACCGAGTAATCCGTGGTTCGTCGAGCGGAGTCTCGTCATAGACCGCTCGAACACAGTCCGGTATGACGGGCAAATGCATTCCGTTGGTTTCATCGCAGACCTTAAGTTTTTAGATTTTCCAGACGTTGGAGGGCGGCCCCCACTCCGGTAGGCCGATACTAACCTCTATCGGGCCCATTTCGGAAACGCACCTCAGCTCAATCAGTGCTGAATGTCGGGGATCTCTCGCTAGATGTTCGCCATACATCTTTTTTTCAATAGCTTAGGAAGAATGTTGGTAACCAACCAACAGCATAATGTAGTTACCTAAGTGTTATTAAATTATGTGTTCTTTATTGCACAAGTCAGCAATGGCGGCTAAAACTCGCGCAGTGTGAGCAGTTAGCAGGGAGGGCGCGCGGCCCGAAGGCCGCGCTACTTGCGGAAGCGAAAGCGGAGTTCGGAGGGTTGACGCAACTACGTCTGGCGTTCACTGGCGCAAACCCAGACCGCGCTATGCGACCCGCTAAGCAACGCGGACACAACGCATAAATCCAATCCGGCTGAACCAGCCTGTAGTACGACCAATTCCCCGTTCTGGACCAAAACAAAAAGGCGAAAGCGTTGGAGAAAGCATGTCGCACCTTGCTGCCGGTGGACATGCTTCCCCCGCTTGTTTCTAGACTGACTTTCCGAAGCGCTTACGCAGCAGCAGTCCGAAAGCGGACAGGCCGCCGCCGATCAATGCTAGCGACGAGGGCTCAGGAACCGTGGGTACGTACGCACTCGCTGACCCGGCAGTACCGTCCTGGGCGCTGACAAAACCCCACTTGTACGCCCTTGCATCGGTTTCGATCACCAACCAGGGAGTCGTAACGCCAGGCACGATCTCGTTTCCAGGATTGTAGTTAAAGCCAATCACTGCTCCGTTAAACAGGGAACTGCGATTGACCGTGTTGGGATCGTGGAGGCCGCCGAATGGGCTCGAGCCGACATCGACCTGAAAACCGCCGAAGCTGGACATCGAATAGCGCTCGTTCACATCCGGTCCATTGTTAGTGAACTGGTAAACGAAATCCAAGCAATTGACGCACCATGAATTCAACGGGTCCGCAAAGACCCACTGGGTGAAATCGGTTGAGAACGTCGGGGTGGTGATCGTCCCGGAGGTCGTAGCTACCAGTGACCCACCCGGAAACAGCGGGCTAGGAGTAACAGAGCCTCCGCCGCTGAGGAGGGACGCCTGAGCGACCGGCAACAACAGGGCGAACGCTAGCAAGCACACTAGCTTTACTGAAAGTGGCGACTTCATTGTCTTCTTTACCATTGTGGATCTCCTTGCACTGCAAAAGGGAACGTGGGACTTCTGGATAACGGGAAACTTGACTCGCAGGCTCATAGTCACATGCTGAGTAACTGGAGTCTGAGCAAATTTGCTCATCCCCCAAGAAAGTACCCAAAAATGATTACCGTCCTACCCCGATGGGAGACCTAAAGGCCGGCGGCCCAGCCCGTTAACTCATTTTTTAGCTGGAGGCCGGGCGAGACCTCGAATATCTCGAGATTCACGGCGGCCAGCACAGCGAATACGCCCGGGGTCGAGCGCGTCGCCCCGCTGCTGAAGTTCCAGTTTCCGCGGCGGGGATATAGTTGCATGTGCGTGGCTTGAGAGCCTGCAGGATTAACTTACGATTTGGCCTGTTATCGGCAGCTATCTAAGCTGAGTCTTGAAGTTGGGACGGGAAAGGCCCCGCCCCAGCCAAACCCTGGCTAGAACGGGGCCCCCGTGCTAAATCGTCCGTTGGGTGGTCACCCGCCTTCGTTCGCAGACGGGTTAGTGCGCGGTGGAGTGCTTCTCGGGGTTCACTTCAATCTCATTGACAACTTCCTTGACGTTGGGAACACCCTTGGCGAGTTTGTTCGCTTCGTTCTTCTGGGCCTGGGTCTTTACGCTGCCCTTCAAAACGAGCGACCCATTCGTGGAACTGTACGAGATGCTCTGGGCATCCAGATTTTTGTGTGCCAGCAACGCTGCTTTGTAATTATCTTCAATGCCGCTGTCGAGGCTGGAAGCAACAGCCTTAGCCTGGCTTTCGGCGCCCGGAGGACGAACACCGATTTGATTGGCGATAGCGTAGCCCGGGGCTGCCTGCTTTGCCACACTCTCGGCTAACTCCTTCTTCTCTTGTGATTCGACATCGCCAGTCAGCGTGATGAGCCCCTTCTCGCGGTCTTGCGAAACGCTCACAACGCCGAGGTTGCTGCTGGTGAGGGCGCTGTTGACAGCATCTTTCACGTCGGGGTGCTGGGGAGCGTTGCAACCCACGAACATGAAAATCCCGAACAAAGTTGCGGTGGCAATTGCGCACCCCATAAACCGCATGCTCAAACTTGGTTTGCTCATCGTAAAACTCCTTATTCCTGAAAAATGTTGTGCAGTCCTTATGAGTAGATGACGGGACCGGGCTGCGACTTTCTTCGCTGATTCAATCCTAAATAACCTATCTCGTTTTCAGCTCTTTCAACTTTCCCTTGAGCTTGGCGACAGTGTCTTTCGCACGGCCGATCCGCTGCTGAAGCTCGCCCGCCTTTTTTTCGGCTTTCCCTTTGGCTTTCAAATTCCGGTCGTTCGTAGCCTTTCCGACTTCCTCCTTGATGGTTCCCTTCACTTCGTGGAAGCTGCCTTTGAGCTTGTCTTTCATGCTGGGTTTCATATTTCTCCTTGGCCCTTTTAACGCGCGGCGTTGCGGCGCTTCTGCTGCCACTTTTGTAATCTCGCGGCCGTTTGACGTCTGAGCAGAATTGACCATTTCAGGCCTGGGCCCCGGCATCGTCCCAAACCGGGAAGAGAAACATGCAGAGGTGCCGCCGACAATTTTCAGATAACCCAGCGGTCGAGACTCCAGAGGGCGACGCGCACAGATTGGAACGTGAGATATAAGGTCGGGCGGGCTGCCCACGCATGTCTGTGTTCCCATCGGAACTCATGCGAGCAACTCCGGTGGCGACGCTGCCGAAGTGCACAGTGCCATGCATCATCTCCTCGCATTTGCGAAAGGAACCTTTCACCAGCACCGCTGTGGTGGGAGAACCCCGGGGTGTCCTTTATTGACCAGACGGCTAGAGGGTAGAGGTGTCACACTGCCTTTCAGAGGACATCAATATGAGCGTAGAAACGATTCTGATCATCGTTGTGATTGTGTTTTTGCTTGGTGGAGGCGGTTGGTACTGGGGCCGCGGTCGCGCTTAACGCGACCTGACTCGGACCTCGGAAAACAGCCCTATCCGGATACGGACTCTCGCCTTCGCGGAAGGGCGAGAGTCCACGGCGGTCGGCGTGAATTCCAGCTTCAATCGGGAAGGACTCTATGAGTCTGTTGGACGTGGTCTTCGGTTGTTGGCACAAGCGGTGTAGCTTCCCCATCACCGTGCGCGGTGAGCTACGTCGCACTACTGTGGCAGCCTCAGTAACTGGAACATACGTTGTCTGTCTCGACTGCGGCCGCGAGTTCCCGTACGACTGGTCGCAGATGAAAATGCTCGCGCCCAAGCCCCGTAATGATTGGGCGGTCAAGCCCGCCACTGTCGTTCCCGGCCTCAAGGTGGCTTGAGGCTCCGTGCCCCGGCGTTTGCGAGAGACGAAGCATCGCATACGGTTTGGAGAGCAGTTTGCTGTTACCTGGGCGGGAAGCGGAAGTTCCGCTCCTTTAATTAGTCAATTCTCAACGATAACGATAAGGAGAAAACCGATGAGCACAAGCACAGAGAATGAGATCAAAGGCACTTTTCATGAAGTGAAAGGCGAAATCAAGAAAAAGGTAGGCCAGGTCACGAACAATGCCCATCTGGAGGCCGAAGGCAAGGCCGAGCACCAGGCCGGCAAGGTCGAGAAGAAGGTCGGACAGATCAAGAAAGTGTTCGAGAAGTAGATCCGGTGGGCCCAGGCAGGAACGTGGTTCTGGGTGCGAATGAGTTGACGCACCAACGTTTCCGGTTCAGCACCATAGGGCACGGCGGTACGTCAGCCTCGCGCTTGGAATTCGGTATTAAAGCGGGCCACATAGATCAGCCCCACGAAGCCACCACTTCCTCGCACGAGCCCGCGCAATTGTTCCGAGTGAAGACCGCAGTCAGGTAACACGGCTAATCACTAACCAACAAATGAAATCCAGCGAAGGAGAATCAAAATGTCAGATACAGAAACTCGCGTCCCACTAAAAACCGAACCGCTGAAACCTGAGGAGAAGAAGCCTGTAACCCAGCCGAACGTGCCAGTGCCGCCGAAACAGGAGATCCCGGTCGCACAGCCCAAGACTCCTCAGCCCGTGCAAGAGAAACATGATGAAGAGAAGAAGAAGCCGGCTTAGGTTGTAATGTCGGTGTAAGGGAAGAATCGGGACGGCCCTCTTTGCAAAGGGCCGTCTCATTGACGTTTAGGGCACCAAAGGCATGTCGCAAAAGAACGCCCCGCCCTACCTTGGCGCTCTTAGTTCCAATAGGGCTTGGCGCCGTAATACGTGTAGACCTTAGCGCCCCAAGAGCGGTCAGCCATGTCGGGCCAGTGCTCCTTGTCGAATCCCGGAGCGGCCTTGAGCAATTCCTTGTCGACGTTCAGAATGAACCGATGCTCGACCGTGTCGACCTTCAGGGAAGTCCATGGAATGGCAAACAGCTTATCGCCCATGCCCAGGAACCCGCCGAACGAAAGAACCGCGTAAGCGATGCGGCCCGACTCCAGGTCGATCATCAAATGTTCGATCTTCCCGAGATCTTCCTTTTGGAAATTTACGACTTTGTCGCCGGTTAGAGTGGTTGCGGACAGTACTGTCGGTGTTCTTTCCATTGTTGCTGTCATGGTGTCTCCTCTATTTCTGCGTATTCACATTTGTGAATTCCGGGTATTACCTACTTAGATATAGGCCACCGAGAAACCAAAGTCCGGTCAAGATTGAACATGTCGCCAAGGCCCAAATCTCGAATTCCCGTTTTGGTTTCCTAGTCACCATGCACCCCTTGCGGAGTGCTGAAGCGGCGCTCTTCGCCGTTTCTGACGCGCCTCGGCGTTCTTTCTGCTTTCCTGACAATTGGACTCTGGATCGGCGTAGATAAAATGTTGGCTCCATTCAGAGAAACAGTAAAAATCTGAACTTCATTGCCTCATACCCTCCGCCGATCTTCTGGCACTGTTCGTCTTCGACAGTCCAAGCGTCCGATCGCGTGAACGAAACGCTGTAGTGCACCTAGTGCGATGCTACGTTTCGCAGAGCGATACGACTGAGCAAAACTGCTCGGCACGAAAACAACTTCCAAAATTGGCAGCTGCTTTCCCGATTTTTTCGGAATGCTGTAAGAAGAGGATGCCCCATACCGCCACACCTGGCGGGGTGGGGTTTTTCGCAGTTGGCCCTCATTGGCGATTAGGATGTGCCACCCGGCGATTCCATAGAGAGACTCTGTGCCGAAAGAGCCGCGGCCACCGCTGGACCAAAGCAAAGAGCGGTGCTTTCGCACCGCTCCTGACAGTTATCGCTCGGCAGCGGGTATTGTCGTCTGCGGCTAATCGTGACGGGCTAGTTACCGCCCACCATCTCCATCAATTCGGTCTGCGCCTGGAACCAGTCGTGGTCAGCGTGTTTGTTGGTTCTGTCGCTGGACTCGTAGATCTGGTAAGCGCGAACTCGTATCTGTTCCTCCGAGAAAGTGCTCACTTGGTCCTGCGGGTGCGGTTCTTGTGGCGGCGCCTGAATAGCTTTCTGACGTACCTGGACGATAGGTTTTGACATTTTAACTCCTGCGATTGCACAACTAAGAGGAGGGAACTCCAGAACAGCTGACCTAGTTCAGGGGTCTGAATGAGGAGTCGAGAAACTCTCTCAACCTCAATTGTACGCTGATCGGCGGGTAATGTCAGAAGCCTGGGCTCACACAAAAAATGCCACTCAAGCATTGCGCCTGAGTGGTGCGCCGTCGGAGGCTTACGTCGAGCTCGACTCCGAGGAACAATAACCGAGATTCCGCGATTAGTTCTGCGAGTGCGGAGTCGTGGTCGTGGTGGTAGTTTCTTTCTTCACTTCGGGTGCCGGAGTGGTCGTGGTCGTGGTTTCCTTCGTCACTTCGGGCGCCGGAGTGGTCGTGGTGGTCGTTGTGTCGGTCTGCTTCATGGGCTCGGCCGCAGGCGTCGTTGTTGTGGTGGTTGAGTCAGACTGCTTCACTTTGTGATGCTTGTCGTACTTCGTGTTGGTCTCGGTGGTCTGCGTGGTCTGAGCCGGCATGGCCGCTGGATCCTGCGAAGTCGTGGTTGTGGTGCTCCGCGTCGCGGGCGGAGCCTGCGTCGTCGTGGTTGTGGATTCCGTGGTGCTCTGTGCCACTACTGGCAATGCCAGTGCAAACACGACAAGAGACCCTAGGGCGACAGCAAGTAGATTCTTCAATTTCATTCGATTCTCCTTAAAAGATCTGGACAGACTTAATGGTAGAGTTCGCACGCCGCCCAGTCTGAGCACAATAGCTCAACCTCTTGCGTAGCGATGCCTGTCGTCTCCGAAGTCTAATGCGTGGTTTGCGCAGTGGCACTCTTTGATTTTGGGCGAGCCTCGTTAACGACAATCGTCTTCCCCGCCATTAGGGAGCCGTTCAGGCCAAGAATTGCTTCTTGTGCGTCTTTGTCCTCGGTCATTTCCACAAACCCGAATCCACGGCCAACACCGGTCGCCTTATCCGTAACGATGTTGACTACCTCAACCGGGCCGTAAGTTGCGAAGGCGGCTTTCAGTTGCTCGACGGTGGTGCTTGCTTCCATGTTTCCGACGTAAAGGTTTTTCATCATTTCCCTCAATACTGGCGAGCATACGGGAGTCACAGCGGACCGTATCCCCGGACATGCAAAGACGACGGTTCTCGTCTCAGAATTGTGATTGTGAGGTGTGTGAAGGAGGTGTTATCCGCTTAATTGAAGCGGACGACGTAACTTCAGGACTCAAGGCCTGAGCAAATTCAATTCAACGGCACGCACGCCAACACGATCTGAACCTCGGGATACCCAAACGAAAGAGAAATGGTTGTCTCTAGCGATTACGATAAGCGTCGTTAGTCTTGCCGTTGTTATCGAGCCAGTTCAGCATCGAGCGCATGCTGGCATGGGCTAGAGCGATACAGGAATCGCCTGCCCCGTAGTAAATGTTGACGGTATCGCCATCGGGGGCGATAGTGTGTCCGCACGGAAATACAACATCATGTACGTCCCCGCCATGTTCATACTCAGTCTCTGGTCCGAATATCCAAGAATCGCCGCGTAAGAGGCAGACGTCGGGCTTTTCAAGCTCAAAAAGGGCGAGTCCTATGCGGTATAACGCGCCGGACGCCGTGTGCTTGACACCGTGGTAGAGCACAAGCCAGCCTCGCTCGGTCTCGATTGGCGGGGATGACAAGCCGATCTTGTTGGCGTCCCACCAGGCACCCTTGCGCGCTTCCATCATGACGCGATGGCCTCCCCAATGACGCAGGTCGGGCGAGTACGAAATCCACATGTGAGCGCCCAGAGGAGTCATTGGCCGGTGGATGAGCGCCCAAAGCCCACCGATCCTGTAGGGCAAAAGGGCCGCATCTTTGTCATCCGGCGACATGATGACACCCAGGCGTTCGAAAACCCGAAAGTCCTTCGTAAGCGCGAGGGACACGCCCGGACCACCTTTGGAATAGGACGTGTAAGCGACTGCATATTGCTGCAATTCAGGAACCCAAGTGATACGAGGGTCTTCGATGCCCCAAAGCTCTTCTGGATACAGATTTGGATCAGGCATCAGCGTTGGCGTGGGATCAATTTTCCACCCGTCTATTCCATTCACTGAACGCGCAGTGCAGAGATGAGAGAGGCCGCGGCGGTCCTCCACGCGGCAAAGGAGGATTGTGGTGCCGTCCGGAAGCAGTGTTGCTCCAGCATTGAATACGCTATTGATGCGATATGGCCAGTCTTTGCTGGACAGAATGGGATTAGCGGGATGCCGATGAAGAAGTGATTCGGCGGAGTCTACGATGTCGACGGTCAAAGTCATGGTTGAGTTCACAGTAACAGCTAAATGAAATTCGAGTGTTGCGGGCGGTGAGAACTCCCGAATTGCACCAAATAGCTGCTAAACAATAGTTTCTGGCGGTTGATAGCTTTCAAACCGCCGCATCTCCGAAAGTGCCATCAAGAAAGACAGCGTGGACTCCGCCCCCTGGTTTTCATTGGCCCGGTCAGGATGGAGACCGTCCCGACATCCGCCTGTGGCTGCATCGTACAGTGCAACTTTCAGGTCGTTGTCACCCAGGAACCAGTTGAACGCGATCCAAGCCTGCGCACGCCAGTGTTCCTCTGTGGTCGCTCGATAGGCCTCGAGACACGCGGAGACCGTTGCACATGCCTCCACCGGTTGCTGATCGAAGCGAGCTTTTTCACCCGCCTTACGATAGAAGCCTTCTGAACCGATAGGCACAAAATGGCCATTAATGTTGCAGTGTTGTTGGGCCGCGAGCCACTCCAGGGATTCGACGCCAGCGGCTACCCATTGCTGGTTTGAGGTGCGCGAGCCCGCCAAAATCAAAGCCTGGGGGAGCCGCGCATTGGAATAAGACAGACTCTCTTCAAACCATTTCCAGTCGCGAGTGCGGGTGACCGTGTAGATGTTCAATAATTTGTCGGCGAGTGAATTTCGCTTCTTCTGTGCCGATCTGTCACCCGGGAAATGGTCAAGATATTTCTGGAGCCCAAATAGAGAAAACGCCCACGCCCTGGGGCTGGTGAACTTCATCACGGCTGGAACGGCAAGCTCGAAGAGACGGCCCGCGAGTCCTCGCAAGCTGTCATCGACGGTCTGATTTATGGCTGTTCCCAAGGCCCATAAAGCGCGGCCGTGGCTGTCTTCCGAGCCCTCCGACTCCTGCCACTGGCGCTCGTAGCTGAGGAAGTTGCGAAATCTTCCATTAGTGGAGTTGAAGGCGAGCCATAGAAAAGCCAGATATCGCGAAGCCAGCTTCTTCGCCTCGAAGTCTGGGTAAACTCCCGATTGCTCCACCATGATCGAAGTGATCAGCGCGCGGGCGTTGTCGTCGGTGGTGTAACCCTCGTGTTGATTGGGCACAGCGAACACGGCATGCTGAAAGATGCCGGTGTCATCCGTCATTCGAATGACGTGATCCATTTTCACGGTTGGCAGATTGCGATCTGTGTTGACTGTATTCGGACTGACCAGGCGAGGATTCCACAGTCGCTCGGCGCGAGCCTTCTGGAAGCTACGCATGTAGTCCTGGGCTACGCTTTTCCAGACCATGTTGCGCGAATACAGATAGGCACGCTTGCGCATGGCGTGCCGCTCAGCCTCATTTTCCAGGAGCCAAATGGTCTGCTCTGCGATGGCATTTGCATCCTGGAATGGAACCAGCACTCCGCGGTGTTGATCAAGAAGCTCTTGGGCGTGCCAATAAGGAGTGGAAATAACTGCTTTCCCTGCACCTAACGCATATGCGAGCGTTCCCGAAACGACCTGAGCTTCATTCTTATACGGGGTGATGTAGATGTCGGCAGAACCGATGAACTCCATCATTTCTTCGGGACTGAAAAAACGGTTGTGAAAGATGACGTTCTTGTCGACTCCGAGATCTTTCGCCATCAATTGTAGGGATTCCCGGTACTTGTCACCCTCGCGCCGCCTGATGTGAGGATGAGTTGCGCCCGCCACGATGTATGTCACGTTGCTGTGGTGGGCCAAGATACGCGGCATCGCCTGTATGACTGTTTCCACTCCCTTGTTAGGCGAGAGCAAACCAAATGTAAGCAGCACAGACTGCCCACCGACCCCAAATCGGTCTTTGTAAAAATTCGGATCAACGAACGCGAGATTTGGAACTCCGTGTGGGATGACGTCAATCTTTGCTGCAGGCACATGAAAGATGTCCTGGAGAAACTCCGCGGAGTGTTGACTCATGACAATGAGGCGATCGGAGAGTTGTGCCAACTCGACCATTACGCGACATTGGTCGGGGTTCGGCTCGCGCAGAACTGTATGCAGCGTCGTGACAACGGGCATGCGGATCTGCCGCAGTAGCTCCAGGATGTGGCTTCCCGCAGCACCGCCAAAGATCCCGTATTCATGCTGTACACAAACCAGATCTACATTGGTGAAATTGAGAAACTCTGCGGCACGATCGTAGGATGCCAGCTCCTCTTCGGTTAGTTCGAATCGAACCCGGTCGGGATAGTCATATTCGGACTCCGGATCATTCACAGGCAGCGCGAATAACCGGTCTGTCCCGAACTCAGTCGAAATGGCGTCACAGAGGTCGGTGGTGAAAGTGGCGATTCCGCATTGTCGCGGAAGATAATTTCCGATGATGGCAATTCGGCTGGGAAGCGAGAGGTTCACGGATACATCGAACTGCTTCGCCGGCATAACCTCAGGATCTTGCGGAAGCGGGAGTTCGATACCCAACGATCTCCTGAATGGTAGGGTCTTCAGTACCGACATGACACACCTGTCTGCCTGACTTAAAGAGTCGGGCCAAGCATTCAGACGCTTCCAGGGCTGGAAACCGTTGTAAATCCTCACCTGGCAGCGCCGCAGTTTTCAAATGCCGACGTGCCGCAACTTGACGGCACGCCGGCGGAACTAAACTATTTGGCTTCAGCAGCCTCGTGCGCTGCAGCCTTGTTTTCAGCGGACCTTACGGCCGCCAGGAACGAGTCCGTGCCAGAAGGGGCACGCACGTCGCCGGAGAGTGTCTTAGCAAAGGGGACTTGCTTTCCATAAAACGCCTTGGTGGAGTCATTGTCCTGTTGGATTACGGCGCCATCGACCGCAACGCCAGCAAACAAGCCCTTGGTACGCGAATAGCTTAAGGCTTCGGTGTTCATCTTCCAGTCGGTGCCGGCCGAAGCATGGCGGCCAACCGGACCCGCAGCAGCCGAGGCTTCTCCGCTCAGTTCGAACTTACTGGAAAGCAGCTTTTTGACGCCTGCGTCATTCATGAAGAGTATGACGAGGTCGACTGACTGAACGCCAGCCTGGAAGCCAAAGTTGCCTCCGCCGATCGAGATAAACGCGGGTGCGCTCCAGCCATGGCCGGTGCGGCAGGTAACAACTCCGCGTCCGTGCTCACCACCGACGATGAATCCGCCCTTCCCCATGTCGGGAATCACTGCGATACATTTGGCGTCTGCGAGCACTTCCGAAGGGATGCCTTTATCGGGCGCCGCCATGATTTCGTGCAAGGAAGTCCCAGCTGCCTGCAGGCGATCTTGTGTCGCGGGTTTACCAGACTTCGCAAACGCGAAGGTGGCCAGGGATAACGTCAACAAACCGATTGCGTATTTCTTCATAAAGCACTTCCATTTCATTCCACTTCTCGTGGACGAACTTGTGAGGGGCGATTTCCGCCGTGGGGATCAGACTGCTCTGCGGCCGCTGATCAGATTGATGACCAGCACCACTACAGCAATGACCAGCAAAAGGTGGATTAGACCGCCTGCTATGTGGAAACTGAAGCCCAGAAGCCACAGAATCAAAAGAATTACGAATACTGTCCAAAGCATGAGTACCTCCTGGAGTCGGGTAAAGGCTGTTAGATCCTGTGTTCAGGCGCAAAAGGGAGCTGTTCCGTCCCCTTCAAAGTTCACGCGGGAAGCTGCTGAATTAGATCCGGCCAAGCAGCAGCAGAATAACCACAACGACGAGAACCAAACCGAGCCCGCCGCTTGGGAGATACCCCCAGGAACGACTGTGGTTCCACCTCGGGAGGGCGCCCAACAAGAACAAAACCAGAAGCACAATCAAGACGGTTCCAAGCATATTTCTCCTCCTTGCCTCTAAGAATTCGGTTAAGGCCGCGTGCGGGTCTCATTCACAATTCCGCTCGCCGGACCGGTGGCGATCAGGCTCGCTATCGTAGTTAATAGATGCTGCAGATTTTGTCCTTTGGGGTAGAACCGGTCGGCAATGATCCCGGCAGGAACGGCTTCCCCCAAGTAGTCGCCACTCATGGCGACAATCGGCACCTTGGGATGCAGCGTGCGCATATGCGAGATCAGTTCGACACCAGACATGATTGGCATATTGAGATCTGTGACGAGCAGATCCGGTACTGCTTTACCCAGATGCGCCACTGCAGTAGCGCCATCGTCTGCAAAGGCTACTTCGTACCCGGCCGCCATCAGGAACATCCCCAGGGTCGTGCGAACAGTCGGATCGTCGTCAACGATCAGGATCTGGGCTTTGGAACGGTTTGGCATTGGCTCTCCTTGCCATCGCGGGCTGAACAACATTCCACGTACCTACGATGTCACGCCTGCGCGGCTGGGTCTGGTCAATACAGAACACTTCATAGCGGGGCCCAAGCCACGGCGTTATTCACTTTCGGCTTGTCGTTAGAGAGGGGTGTTTGCCAGATCGAGGACTTCGGCGCTGCACACAGGCATATCAACCCGAGGTTATCCGCCTCGACACTTGCGATGAAAACTTTCAAGCAAGCTACTACCGATTTCTTGCAAGCCCCGCTTACACCGCTTGCACAGACATCCCGGTAGTACTGATTGCAATGATCCTTACCTTTGAGATTAGGCACTGATCATGACTCAGCCCCAGACTCGTCTTGCATGTTCGGGAGCGGACCCATTGCGTGTTATGGCCATGTGTTTGGGATGGCAGTCCAGCGTTGAAATGTCGGCAAATAACGTCGCTTGTGGCATTCGATACATATGCCCTGACAGATAAAGATCCGGGGCAGAACTACTTCCTCAAACCATCCCTCCGGCGGCAATGGTCTGAATTGATCTCCGTGACAGACGGGGCAATGCGCAGACAAAAAGCTCATGGTTGCGGACCTTCTTTCAACTTGCCGAGAACCTTGGGTTTCACGGCGAACTCGCATTCTTTCGGGGCTTATGGGACTGGCGCGCTTCCACCGACATTGTCGTATCAGCACGCCGACAAAAACTGTCCCGTGCTGCCCAACTTCAATCGAGAGCCGGCTCCGCGTCTCCCCAAGTGAGAGGCCAGTCAGGCGGCACCCAATGTGGTATTACAACTGCGGGCGTTGCGCACCAAATTAGCCGGCACAGCTTCCCAACGCGTGTTCCTTTGCCTCTCCGGCTATGCCACTGTTCCAGAGCCTACCGCCGCTGCGCGTCACGGTGTTCTACCGCTTCAGCCGCTTCGGCGTCGGCCTTGGTCTTGTGCACCGTGCCGGGAGGGTGGTTTGGCGGAGAGTACAGTGTGTATAGCTTCAGCAAATCCGTCTTCGATGTGTTAATAACATTGTGGAAAGTACCCGCCGGGACCACAACCGCATCCCCGTCATGAACCAGGTGCTCTTCTTTCTCGTTGAATATAAATTTGGCTTCTCCGCGCTCGATGCGGAAGAACTGGTCAACCTTGGCGTGCACTTCGTCGCCGATGGATTCGCCCGGCTGCAGGCACATGACGACAAGTTGAGAGTGCGGAGCGGTGAACAGCACCTGCCGGAAGTAAGTATTGTTCAGTGTCTGCTGTTCGATTGGCCCAACAAATTCCATCATAGTATCGCGTCCTTTGTGTTCGGATGATCGTTTATGGCACGTTCATACTAAAGGCGGGCCCATGCCGCCTGTGCTCGCCTTTATGTGTCTCGGTAGGTTATGAAAGGGCTGCAGGCGCTGCGGTATCTTTACGCGTCGGCCGTCGGTCAGTTGCCGGGAAACGTCTGAAAGGTTTACTTGGCAGTTAGGTCAGCCAACTTGCCTTTCAGTTTTGCGACTGCTTCCTTAGCATCACCGATCCGCTGTTGCACTTTGCCGGCATTCTTCTCTGCCTTTCCCTCGGCTCTCATCGTGCTGTCATTCGTGGCCTTCCCAACCTTTTCCTTGATTGTTCCCTTTGCTTCGTGGAAACTGCCCTTGAGCTTGTCTTTCGTGCTGGTTTTCATGGTTCTCCTTGGCCGTCGTAAGGCTCGGATTGCCAACTCAGAGCCCCACCGAGGCTGATACCTTCTTAATCCCGCGGCGCTCTACAGTCTGAGCAAAAGTGAACATCGGCGGAACCGCCTCGCGGCTTCCCACTAACCTGTCGTCGCGCAGAGGATCAATTGGCAGCTTGAGCTGTGTTTTGCAGACGCCTTGTAGCTCGAAGGGCTACGGGCTACTCTACTTCGCTTTGACAGCCTTCGGCCTGTCGGCCCAACGCCAGCTAAATAGATGGCCTTTGTGTTCGGCGGCCATGGCGCTGAAGCCCAGTACGCCCATAGCGAGGAAGATCAGGAAGAAAACCACGGCAATGATGAGAACTGGCATACCTCACCTCTGCGCCCATTCTGGAACAGGATTGCCACGCTTGCTGTGATTGCAGTCACCACTCGATGTGAGTACCCGACCTTACCTGGATGGTGCTACCATCCTGCTCGGATGGGACTATGGAATACGACCGCGAGAAAGTTGATGAGATTGTGCTGGCACTGCTGTGGCTGACACTTTCGGCAGAGAACAGAGCTTGGAAGGGGTTCGACTGGGAGACGCTGGACCGCCTGCACGCGAAGGGTTACATCTCCGACCCGAAGAGCAAGGCAAAGTCGGTGATTCTTAGTGTCGAAGGCGTGCAACATTCCCGTGAGCTGTTCGCGCGCTACTTTGGTCGACCAAGCCGGTAATCTTTCTGAG
>Ga0302165_10000236_pt1 | contig 21852 bp, 21 predicted proteins | sample I_Fen_E3_2_FD_193499 | JGI IMG/M metagenome (GOLD analysis project Ga0302165, IMG submission 193499) | Peat permafrost microbial communities from Stordalen Mire near Abisko, Sweden - I_Fen_E3_2 | ecosystem: Environmental > Terrestrial > Soil > Wetlands > Permafrost | place: Sweden: Abisko...
AAAATAAGTAAATAATGAATTAAAATCATTATGGTAGGAGGTTTTTGTGAAAGTGGATATATATACGGATGGGGCGGCTAGGGGGAATCCTAATGGGCCGGGAGGGTATGGAGCTGTGTTGCATTTTTGGGATGGGAATGGTGAGCTTCATACTAGAGAATTTAGTGGGGGATTTAAGAAAACGACCAATAACAGAATGGAATTAATGGCTGTAATTGCGGGACTTGAGGGACTTACGAAATCATGTGAAGTTGAATTGTATTCGGATTCTAAGTATGTAACGGATGCATTTAATCAAAAATGGCTTGAAGGATGGATTAAAAAGGGCTGGAAACGTGGTAAGAATGAACCAGTTAAAAATGTGGATTTATGGAAGAGATTGTTGAAAGCAAAAGAGATTCATAATGTAAATTTTAATTGGGTAAAAGGCCATGCGGGTCATGAGATGAATGAAAGATGTGATTTTTTAGCGACATCAGCTGCTGATGGAGATAATCTTTTGATTGATGAAGGCGTAGAAAATTAAATGTGTTGATTGATAAAGGTGTAGAAAGTTAAATGTGTTGATTGATAAAGGTGTAGACTGTTAAACGTGTTAATGGTGAAGGCAAAGAAAATTAAATGTGTTGATTGATGAACATGTAGAAAATTAAATGTGTTGATTGATGAAGATGTAGAAAATTAAATGTGTTGATTGATGAAGATGTATAAAGTTAAATGTGTTGATTTATGAAGATGTATAAAGTTATATGTGTTGATTGATGAAGATGTAGAAAATTAAATGTGTTGATTTATGAAGATGTATAAAGTTATATGTGTTGATTGATGAAGGTGAAGAAAGTTAAGTATGTTACTTCATTATGGCTAGAAAATTAGGAATGTGGTTGAAATGTAGAAATGATTATGATAATATCATAAATGATGTTTAAAAATATAAGCAGAAATTGCTAAAAATACTGGAGGTTACAAAGCATTGAAGAACTATGGTGTTAACGAGCTAAGAAAAATGTTCTTGGAATTTTTTGAAAGCAAAAATCATCTTAAGATGAATAGCTTTTCACTTGTTCCACATAATGATAACAGCTTATTGATAATTAATTCGGGAATGGCACCGCTTAAACCTTATTTTACAGGTCAAGAGATTCCACCTCGCAATAGAGTAACAACTTGTCAGAAGTGTATTAGAACAGGTGACATTGAAAATGTAGGAAAGACAGCAAGACATGGTACATTTTTTGAAATGCTTGGTAATTTCTCATTTGGTGATTATTTTAAAACAGAGGCGATTCATTGGTCGTGGGAATTTTTGACTGAAGTAGTAGGCTTAGATGCTGATAGACTTTATCCAAGCGTTTATGAAGAAGATGATGAAGCATTTGAAATATGGAATAAAGAAATCGGAATTGCTCCTGAAAGAATATTTAGAATGGGCAAGGCAGATAACTTCTGGGAACATGGAGCTGGTCCTTGTGGCCCATGCTCAGAAATATACTATGACAGAGGCGAGAAATACGGCTGTGGCGAACCAGGTTGTACGGTAGGTTGTGAGTGTGACAGATATATGGAAATCTGGAATAATGTATTTACACAATTTAATAGTGATGGAAAAGGCAATTATTCGGATTTGATTCAAAAGAATATCGATACTGGTATGGGTCTGGAAAGACTTGCAGTAGCTGTTCAAAATGTTGATTCGATTTTTGATATAGATACACTTCAAGCAGTTCGAGATGACGTGTGTAAGATTGCAGGTGCGACATATGGCAAAAATTTAAAGACTGATGTTTCTATTCGTTTGATTACAGATCATATTCGTTCTGTGACATTTATGGTGTCTGATGGTATCATGCCTTCCAATGAAGGAAGAGGCTACGTTTTAAGAAGACTTTTAAGACGTGCAGCTAGACATGGAAGGTTACTTGGTATTGAAGGGAAGTTTCTTTCAAAACTTTGCAGTACTGTAATTGCAGAATCAAAAGACGGATATCCAGAATTAGAAGACAAAAAAGAATTTATCTTCAAAGTATTAAATGAGGAAGAAGAAAAGTTTAACAATACAATTGATCAAGGTCTTAGCATTTTAAATGAATTACAGGAAGTTATGGCTGAAAAGGGTGAAAAAGTATTATCTGGAGCAGATGCATTTAAACTTTATGATACATACGGATTTCCAATTGATTTAACAAGGGAGATTCTTGAAGAAAAAGGCCTTGCCATTGATGAACAAGGTTTTAAGTCTGCGATGAATGAACAGCGAGAAATGGCTAGAAATGCTAGAAAAACAACTAATTACATGGGCGCTGATGCAACCGTGTATGATGAAATAGATACTTCGATAACCAGTCAATTTGATGGATATAACAAACTTGAACTGGAATCAGTTATTTCAGTGCTTACTTCTGAAACGGAGATTGTGCAAGGATTATCGGATGGTGATATTGGTACAATTATAGTGGTTAAAACTCCTTTCTATGCAACAATGGGTGGTCAGGAAGGTGACACTGGATTTATTGTTTCAGCAGATGGTACATTTGAAGTGACTGATACAATTAAGCTAAAAGGCGGTAAAATCGGTCATGTAGGTAAAGTTACCAAAGGTATGATCAAGTCTGGTGATAAAGTTACTTTGAAAGTTCAGACGTCTGAAAGATTAGATACGAACAAAAATCATAGTGCAACACATTTACTTCAAAAAGCACTTAGAATAGTACTTGGAACACATGTGGAGCAGGCTGGTTCCTATGTTTCTACGGATCGATTAAGATTCGATTTCACTCATTTCCAGAGCCTTACTACCGATGAAATTGTCAAAGTAGAAGCAATTGTAAATGAAAACATTATGAAAGCTCTTCCTGTTGTAACTGACATTATGGATTTGGATGAAGCAAAAAAAACGGGCGCGATGGCTTTGTTTGGTGAGAAATATACCGATAAAGTTCGTGTCGTTAAAATGGGAGATTTCTCTACGGAACTTTGTGGTGGTACACATGTTGCGAATACAAGCAGTATCATGTTATTTAAAATCATATCAGAGACCGGTATCGCAGCAGGAGTAAGAAGAATCGAAGCTTTAACCGGAAATGGTGTTATCAATTATTACAAGGATATTGAAAATAAGTTTCATGAGGCGGCCAAGATTGCAAAGACTGAACCTATACAGCTGACTAAGAAAATATTATCAATGAATGAAGAAATCAAATCACTCCAAAGTGAAAATGAAAAACTGAAGAATAAGATTGCCAAAGAATCTCTCGGTGATGTATTATCGGATGTTCAACAAATCAAAGGGGTTAAGTTCTTAGCAACGAAGTTAGTTGATGTTGATATGAATTCCCTTAGAACTTTGGGCGATCAGTTGAAAGATAAGATTGGTTCAGGTGTAATCCTTTTAGCATCTTCACAAGGAGATGATAAAGTTAATATTATTGCAATGGCTACAGATGATGTTATCGCTAAAGGAGCTCACGCAGGAAATCTAATTAAAGGAATTGCTTCAATTGTTGGCGGTGGCGGTGGCGGTCGTGCAAATATGGCTCAAGCAGGTGGGAAAAATGCTGCAGGTATTGATGAGATGCTTATTAAATCTTCAGAAGTTTTAACATTACAGTTATAAAAAGATAGAGATTAAAATATAGATATAAAATACAAATATTAGGATGTTTTATAGGAATAACATAATCAAAAGGTATTTATTATATGTTTATTGTATCAAAAGTATATAAATTGGTCATTTTTTGTAAAAAAGTAGTTGACGAATGGTTATAATATGCTATAATCTTTTATGTGCAATAAATTAATACCCGATGTATTGTTGTGCACAATCTGCAACAGAAGGGTGGTTAGGTTAAACAATGTCAAACGTAATCGTTAAAGATAATGAAACTTTAGATAGTGCTTTACGCAGATTCAAAAGAAACTGTGCTAAGGCTGGTATCCAACAGGAAATACGTAAAAGAGAACACTACGAAAAACCAAGTGTTAAACGTAAGAAAAAGTCTGAAGCAGCAAGAAAACGTAAATTTAATTAATTTAATTATAATAGCCGGTGCATATGCATCGGTTATTTTTCATTTCATCCACAAGTATAATTCATCATTATTTCACAAGTAAATCACAGTTATTTTGCATTTATAATATAAAATCATTTTATATTTAAAATCATTATAAATATAACTACAGATTAATTGGAGGAACATCGTGGAGCGGATTTTTAAAAATCAATTTACTGGCATGGATTATATTCAATTAATCCAACCATATGGAGAAGCAAATAAAAATATATCCACACGTTTAGATACATTGATATTAGATTATAAACTTACCTATCACAGCGAACCGATACATCACATTCAGAGTCGCATAAAAACGAAGGAAAGTATTCAGGATAAATTAATAAGAAAAAATTTACAAGTCACGGTAGCTAATATTAAAAATGAATTAAATGATATTGCAGGGATAAGGGTCATTTGCTATTTTATTCAAAATATTTATGCGATTGTAGAAATCCTAAAAAAGCAAAGTGATTTGATTGTAATTAAAGAATGCAATTATATTAACGAACCTAAGCAAAATGGCTATCGTAGTTACCACATTGTATTTGGTGTACCAGTATATTATGTGAATGGGAAGGAATATTTTCCGGTTGAAGTTCAATTTCGTACGATGGCGATGGATTTGTGGGCTAGTATGGAACATCAGATGTGTTATAAGAAAAATTTGCTAAATAGCGAAAGAAATAATGAGTTTCGCCAATATGCGCAACAATTGAAACTCTTAGAAGAAGAAATAGAAGATCGATATGGTGAATAACAAAACATATTTTAAAATAAAAATGAATATATTTATGTAAGAGTATATAGGGGTGCGGCGTAATGGGAATTGTAAATGCACTTAATCTTCCCAAGGATGTTGTCCTTGGTATGCCTGTAATTACTGCAACTGGAAATTGTGAAGTCCATATCGAGAATTTTAAATCAATTATGGAATACAATAGTGACTGTGTAAAACTTATGACAAAAAAAGGCCCGGTTAAAATCATAGGGAATCGTCTTGTTATAGATTATTTCAATTCAGAAGAAATACATATAACAGGTATAATAAAATGTATAGAATTATAATAGTTTATAAAGTCAGGCGGTGTGGCGCAAATTGACCAAGATATTTAGATATTTCAAAGGATATCTATTAGTTATCATAGATTCTAATGCTCCGGAACGATTTTTGAATTTATGTAAGGCAAAAGACATAGAAACATGGGAGTTACAAAATATCGATGAAAAATACGCTTTTTACATTAGTGCGAAAGATTTTAAAAAACTGAAAGAAATATTAAAGAAGACACAAATGAAGCTTATTATAAAAAAAAGGTTTGGCCTCCCTTTTTTTATGTTTAAATATAGAAAACATTATTCATTTGTTGTAGGCATTTTTTTATCAGCAATAATGCTGTATGGAATGTCGCTTTTTGTATGGGATATAAGCATAGAAGGTAATTTGATGTACACCGATAATATGTTACTTACGTATTTGAATAAAAAAAATATAGAACCAGGAATATTAGTAAAAGAGATAAAATGTAATGAATTGGAAAGCGAGATAAGAAGTGAATTTTCGGATATCACATGGGTTTCTGCTGAAATCAGCGGAACTCGATTAATTATCCATGTCAAAGAAAATGATGGTGATGTAATAAAAAAAAGCAATAATGAAATTAGTGATATTGTTGCAACAAGAAATGGTGTCGTAACTAAAATTATTACGCGAAGTGGAATTCCCAAAGTGACGGTTGGTGATTCCGTAACAGAAGGAATGGTGTTAGTAAGCGGAACGGTAGTCATAAATAACGATGCAAAAGAACCTATTAAGAATAATTACGTATGCAGTGATGCAGATATATATATAAATACCCAGTATGATTATAATGATGAACTTACACTAAAACATGAATATAAAATATATACCGGAAGAACAATAACAAAAAAGACTTATAATATTTTAGGGAAACAAATAGAGTTAGGAATTAGTTTTAAAAAGTTTGATGAATCTGATGTCTTTACAGAAGATTCGGTTGTGCATCTTACAGATAATTTCTGCTTGCCAGTCAGAACAGGGGAAAAAGTATATCAAGAATATTATATTGCAGAAGGAATATATAGTGATGAGGAAGCACGAAAAATACTGAATAATAACTACTCAGTTTTTTTGACAAAATTGAAAGAAAAAGGTATCCAAATTATAGATAGTAGTGCTAAAATAGAGGTGACAAATGATAAGTATGTGATGAGTGGGCAGGTGGGTGTTAATGAAGCAATGACACAACATGTTACAATATCACCAACGATTGAACCGGAAAAGGATGTAGGCAGCCAATGAGTATAATAGAAAGTATTTTAGATATTCCTGTCGAGCATAGTAAGAATGTTTTTGGACCGTTCGATGAGTACATTAAGAAAATTGAAAAGACACTAAAGGTAACCATCATATCAAGAGACTCCACCGTAAAAGTGATTGGATCTGAGATTAGCACGAAGCGAGCTGCTGCTGTTATTCGTAATTTAGTTGAATTATCAAAACGAAATAATAATGTTACTGAGCAGAATGTAAATTACGCATTATCTCTTTCTCTTGAAGATAAGCAAGATGCAATCCTTGATGTTGATAAAGATCTTGTTTGTCGTACTATATCAGGAAAGCCGATAAAGCCAAAAACCCTTGGTCAAAAACATTATATTGACATGATTAGAAATAATACGATTGTATTTGGTATAGGACCAGCTGGAACAGGAAAGACATACTTGGCTATGGCGATGGCAATTGACGCATTTAAGAATAACGAAGTTGGCAGAATAATATTGACAAGACCTGCAATTGAAGCAGGAGAAAAACTTGGCTTTTTGCCAGGTGATTTACAAAGTAAGGTTGATCCATATTTGAGACCGCTGTATGATGCACTTTATCAAATCATGGGAGCGGAAAGTTTTATGGCTAATATGGAAAAAGGTCTTATTGAAGTTGCACCGCTGGCTTACATGAGAGGAAGAACACTAGAGAATGCATTTATTATATTGGATGAGGCTCAAAATACGACGCCGGCACAGATGAAGATGTTTCTTACTCGTATTGGCTTTGGTTCTAAAGTGATTGTAACTGGAGACAGAACACAAATAGATCTTCCTAAGGATGCAATATCAGGGATTGATGTGGCATTCAATGTATTACAAAACGTTGAAGGCATTGAATTTGTGAAATTAACGAATCAAGATGTCGTTAGACATCCATTGGTCCAAAAGATAGTGAATGCATATGAAGTGTATGAAAATAAACAAGAGTCAATTCAAAAAAAAGTGAACGAAAAAAATAAAAATAAGCCCAATAACGAACAAAGGAGTAAACGTGACAATTAATATTGAATATGAAACTGAAATTGAATTAAATTTACCGTATGAAGATATCATAAAATCAGTAATTAACGAATCCATTGATTATGAAAAATGCCCTTATGAGGTTGAAGTAAATGTAATACTTACTGATAATAAGGAAATTCATCAGATTAATAAGGATCACAGGGATGTTGATTCACCCACAGATGTATTATCCTTTCCGATGGTTGATTATGAAAATCCTTCTGATTTTGAAGGGATTGAAGACAAAACCGAGGATTATTTTAACCCAGATACTGGAGAGTTAATGCTTGGAGATATTGTTATTTCAGTGGAGAAAGTGATTGAGCAAGCGCAAGAATATGGCCATTCAATAAAGCGAGAATTAGCATTTTTGGTAGCTCATAGTATGATGCATTTATTTGGATATGACCATATGGTTCCAGAAGAAGCTACGATTATGGAAGCAAAACAGAATGAAGTGTTAAATAAATTAAGTATATTTCGATAAATAAAGGGGTAGAAATGAACTGGGGAATATTTAATTTTAAAGTATTTAAGGGAAGGATGGTTATAATTGGAGTCGTAGTGATTGCGATTATAATAATCGTAATTGGTATAGTTGTAAGTTCTTCATCAAAAAAGGATGAAAATAGAGAAGATTCTGTTCTAGTAGAGAATATAACGGAAACTGAAACGCAAACGAAAACACAGATACAAACACAAGCGCAAGATCCACATTTGAATCAAGCTAGAAGCAGACTTACAGGTTTGTGGGTTCCTTCAGCAACGGTGAATAATTCACCAGTGGCAGTTATGTTTAGCAATGTTTCTGATGCAATGCCACAATCATCATTAGGTTATGCGGATGTCGTATTTGAATCACTCGTGGAAGGCGGAATTACTCGACTTTGTGGAGTTTTTGAAAATCGTACAACCTTAGAGAAAATAGGACCGGTTCGAAGTTGTAGAACTTACTATCTTTTCTTTGCAAAAGAATTTGAAGCAACATATGTTCATTTTGGCTATTCAGAATATGCAGAAGAATATTTGCAAAATAAAATAATGCATTCGTTAGATGGAATGGTGTATTGCAATTTCTACAGAACTACTGACAGAGTTGCACCTCATAATGCGTATACCTCTTGGAGTGGAATTATGGATAGTGTTGCGAGCAAAGGTTATCCAACGGTATATCCGGACAATTATCAACAGCCATTTACATTTAATAATGATGATACAAAGGAGATTACAATAGCAAATGGACAGACATGTCTTGAATTTTATCCAGGATATGTTTATAATAAGCCATATTTCACTTATAATCAAAAAGATAAACAATACTATAGATTTCAGTTTGGTGATACTCAAATAGATGCTGAGACTGGCGAGCAATTAAAGTATAAGAATATTCTTGTGAAATATGTAACGGGTACATATTGGCCGAATGGGACGCCTAATTATACAGTGACAGGAACTGGTAGAGGTATTTATATTACGGATGGGAAAGCAGTAGCGGTTACTTGGAAAAACAATTCTGAGTATGGCCCTACAAAATATTACAATGAAGATGGAACTGAAATTACGTTAAATCAAGGAAAAACATGGATTTGTCAAATTGAAGCAACAAGTGAAAGTTCGGTTAAAGTACTTGATCGTTTACAATAATTATTGAATTGATAAGATTCATGTAATTATAAAAATTAAATTATTTCGAAAGGTAAATTAAAATGAACATACTATATTTATTAATGCCTAAAAGCACGGTGGCATATGTATATGGAGATAATTCTTTAAGTCAGGGATTAGAGAAGATAAGAGCACATTATTATACAGCAATTCCAGTCCTTAATAGGTTAGGCGAATATATTGGAACGGTTAACGAAGGAGATTTCCTTTGGCATATGCTAGATAACGATTCATTTGATTCGAAAAAACAAGACGAATTTACAATTTCTGATATCATGAGGGAAAATTGGAATCCACCGGTTAAGATAAGTGCTACAATTGATGATTTGCTTTTTAAAGTAATGGTTCAAAATTTTGTACCAGTTGTTGATGATCGAAATCTTTTTATGGGTATTATTACAAGGAAAGATGTAATTAAATATTATTATGATAAAAGCAAGTACAAACAGGAAAATTATGATTTAGATAAGTATAAGAAGGAAAATGTTAATGGATAATTCAAAAATAATAGAAAATGCTAAAACTGCTATGATTCATTCGTATTCGCCTTATTCACACTTCCAAGTGGGAGCAGCGGCACTTTCTGACGATGGTAGTATTTATACAGGATGCAATGTTGAAAATGCGTCCTACGGGGCTACAATGTGTGCAGAACGCGTTGCTATATATGCTTCGATTGCACATGGCAACAAAACCATCAAAAAAATCGCAATTGTCTCCTCATCAGATAAATTCACCTTCCCTTGTGGAATATGTAGACAAGTTATGTCTGAATTTATGCAAGAGGACGGAATTATCATTTTATCGGAAGGCGAAGAAACCAAAGAATATAGGTTAGGAGAATTAATTCCGAATGCATTTCATTTTTGTAATTAGTTGGTAAATTATTGTTAATAATTGAATAATTTGTAAAAAATGGCAGATAATATACACATAATTAATGGATCTTAATTGTATGCATGAGCATACAGATGGGAGTTGACATGAAAAAAGTGTATTTTGTCGGCCTTTTTATTATATTAATGGTTGGAATTTATTACGTCAGTTATATTTATTCGGTTAAATATTTTTCAAATCATGGGAATGATTATAAAGTTAATGATATCCCTACACAGGCAGTTGATGCCAATAGTGAAGAAATCATATCTAACGTAACAGAATATGTAATTGAATACTATAATATTGATACGAAAAGTTTAACAGAAGAAAAGGTTTCAACACCGATACAGTATTTAGGCTATACCAGAGAAGAGTTAATAAAAGCGCTAAGATTGTATATGATTACCCCGACACTAACTGATAAAGCGCAGGGGATTATTTCATATGAATTGGCTTCGTTTTCCAGTAAGAAGGTGATTGTACGTAAATCATTTAGTACAGCTGATTTGCCAAGTGTTTATTATATTTTTGCAGAGAATGGGTATCTTACGATATATTTAGAGGACAAGACCACATTATATGATAACACAACAATCAAACTATCTACGTTGCCTGAATCAGTGCAAAGGGAAATCGTAAATGGGAAAAAGATTAGTAGTCAGAAAGAATTATATAATTTCCTAGAAACGTATACGAGCTAGAAAATGGGGTGGGGTTCCACAGGAATCACGCCCCATTTCTGCGATGAAAAGGTTATTCTTGTTGCGATAAATGTCTTAAGGCATTATAATTAAAACTATATTGATTTTTTAGGAGGATTTAGATGTATTTTGATTGTATCGTAATAGGTGGTGGAGCTTCAGGTATGATGGCAGCAATCACCGCTGCAAAAAATGGCTTAAATACTGGAATTCTTGAGCATTCAGATAGAGTTGGTAAAAAGATATTACAAACAGGTAATGGAAAATGCAATATTACCAATACTGCATTAGAAAAGGATTGCTATTTATGTGATGATAAAGATTTCGTTATGGATATCATTGATTTGTTCAATGTATCTGATACGATTGACTTTTTTCAGAGCTTAGGAATATATCCGAAGAGTAAAAATGGTTATATATATCCGAATTCAGAACAGGCATCTTCTGTTTTAGATGTGTTAAGGCTTGAAATAGAACATCAAAAAGTTTCTATCAATACAGATATTGATATTATAAATATAGGAAAAACAGATGATATGTTTAAGATAAATACTACGAAAGGCCAGTTTACATGTAAAAAGTTAATTATTGCTACTGGTTCAAATGCGGCACCTAAGTCCGGTTCAGATGGGTCAGGCTATAAGCTTGCAAAGGCACTAGGCCATTCAATCATCAAGCCACTACCTGCATTAGTACAATTGAAATCAGATTTAACTTTTTGTAAGATGATGTCAGGCGTTCGAAGTGAGGGAAAAGTTCAATTAATGGTTGATGATGAACTTGTTGCATCTGATACTGGAGAAGTTCAATATACAGACTACGGTATTTCGGGAATACCTGTATTTCAAATTAGCCGATTTGCAGTTATTGCAGTAGATTCAAAGCGTAAAACAGAAGTTGTAATAGATATGTTGCCACTCATAAATGAATCTGATTTGTTAGATATGTTAAAAAATCGTATTGTAAATGACGGTTATAAGACAATGGAACAATTTTTGATTGGGATGCTGAATAAAAAGTTAGCAGGTGCAGTCTTAAAACGCGTAAATATTAACCTGAATGATATTGCAAGCAATAAAGTTGATTCATTAGAAAAAATAGTAGCAATGATAAAAGCCTTTGTTGTACCAATCAATGGATTCAATTCATTTGAAAATGCACAAGTTTGTTCTGGTGGCGTCAAAACGAGTGAAATAGATAGCAAAACAATGCAGTCCCAAATAGTAAATAGTTTGTATTTTGCGGGCGAAGTGGTTGACGTTGATGGAATTTGTGGCGGATATAATCTTCAGTGGGCTTGGAGCTCAGGCTACGTGGCAGGAATGCAGGCAAGTAAGTAATACAAACACACATGTAATAGCAGACCAGCAAGTGGCAACAAACCACAGGAATAGGCTAAACAATTGAATCGAGAAAGAGAGCAAGAATGATTAGAATTAATCAACTAAAACTATCACCAGATCATACAGAACCAGATATGCGAAAGGCAATCAAACATTCATTAAGGCTAAACGACGAAATGGAGTTTGAATACAAAATTTTGAAAAGATCCATTGATGCACGACATAAACCAGAAGTCCTTTATGTATATGCCGTAAATGTAAAAATTAAAAATCAAAGTTTAGAAAACAATATAATTAAAAGAATTAACAATAATAATGTTATGTTAACTAATGAAAATAAATATACGTTTCCATCTATATCTATATCTGCTAATCAAGAAAACAACTTGAGGCCTATTATAATTGGTTTTGGGCCAGCCGGAATGTTTTGTGCTTTGTTCTTGGCTCGTTGTGGGCTGAAACCAATCGTGATTGAACGTGGTCAATGCGTTGAGGATCGAATTAAGACCGTCGATGAATTTTGGAAGAAAAATGAGTTAAATATCAATTCTAATGTTCAATTTGGTGAAGGTGGTGCTGGTACATTCTCAGATGGAAAGCTGAATACGATGATTAAAGATCCAAGTGGTAGAATTGTAAAAGTGCTTGAAACATTTGTTGAAGCTGGTGCAGATTCTTCTATTCTTTACAACAATAAACCACACATCGGTACGGATGTTTTGTGTAATATTGTTAGACATATTCGAAAAGAAATCATCAGTCTGGGTGGAGAAGTAAGATTTGATACTTGTCTGGAAGGGATTACATCTCCAAATAACAAGGTGAAATCCATTCAGGTAAGAGATACGAGTAATCTAAATTCAAAAACTGAGCAAATCGATTGTGATACGGTTGTGATGGCAATTGGACACAGCGCTAGAGACACATTTTCAATGATACATGAAATCGGTATTGAGATGGTTAGCAAATCATTCGCGGTAGGGCTTAGAATTGAGCATCCACAAGAATTTATTAATTATAATACATATGGTGATACAACCTATAAGAATCTGCCTGTAGCGGATTATAAGGTGACGTATCAAGCATCAACTGGCAGAGGCGTGTATTCTTTTTGTATGTGTCCTGGTGGATATGTAGTAAATGCTTCCTCTGAAAAAGAAATGCTTGCAATCAATGGAATGAGTTACTCTAGAAGAGACAGTAAAAATGCGAATAGTGCATTGATTGTTACGGTAACGCCACAAGATTTCGATGGAAATGGGCCATTAGCAGGTATTGAGTTTCAACGAAAACTTGAGCGCGCCGCATATAAAGAAGGAAATGGAAGTATTCCTGTTCAATTGGCATCCGATTTTATAAACAATAGAGTTTCAACTGGATTTGGCAAGGTAAAGCCTTGTATAAAAGGCTCGTATCAGTTTGCTAATATCAGAAAAATTTTACCGGAATATATTTCTCAAACAATAATTGAAGGTTTGGAGAACTTCAATCATTTAATCAAAGGATATAATATGGAGGATGCAGTGTTTTCGGGTGTTGAAAGCAGAACATCAAGTCCAGTCAGAATTATTAGAGATGACTTTGGCGAAAGCAGTGTGAAGGGTCTATTTCCTTGCGGTGAAGGTGCTGGATATGCAGGCGGAATTACATCTGCTGCAATTGACGGTATTAAAACTGCTGAGAATATAGTGCAAAAATATATAAAATAAGTGACTATTTTAAAGTTTTGGTGTAAAATAAAATTTATATAGATATTTTCACAAAATATATTTTAGGAGCATGTTTTGAATATGAGTAAATACAGAGATTTGATTAAAAATAAAAAAAGAATCGTAATTAAGATCGGTTCTTCATCATTGATGCACGAAGGATCAGGCAAATTAAATCTTTACAAAATAGAAAAATTAGTTAGAGTACTTTGCGACATAAAGAATTCAGGTAAAGAAGTTGTATTGGTATCTTCTGGTGCGATTGCAGTTGGAAGAGCAACTCTTGGATTAGAAAACCATCCAGAAAAGTTACCATTAAAACAAGCTTGTGCAGCAGTTGGACAAGCAAAATTGATGATGGTATATCAAAAAATCTTTGCAGAATATAGTACAGTTGCTGCACAGGTTTTAATAACGAAGAATACAATATTAAATGATGTTAGCCGTATTAATGCAGAGAATACATTTAACGAATTATTGCATTTGGGAGTGATTCCAATTGTGAATGAAAATGATACGGTTTCTACATATGAGATTGAACAAGTGCAATCGTTTGGAGATAATGATAGATTATCTGCAATTGTTTCTTCAATTATTGGAGCTGATTTGTTAATTCTATTATCTGATATTGATGGATTATTTACAGATGATCCCAATACAAATAAAGATGCAAAATTCATTGAAGAAGTATCCATTATTGATAGCAGTCTAACAGCAATGGGTAAAAAAACATCGGGTAGTGATGTGGGTACCGGAGGAATGGAAGCAAAGATAGTAGCGGCTAAGATCGCAACCCATTCTGGTGCAGATATGATTATTACGAATGGTGATGATTTAGACAATATTAGAAAAATACTGAACGGTGAGAATATTGGAACACTTTTTTTGGCAAATCAATGTGACAATTTTGATTTGATAGATATGATTTCGTGAGTGTAAACTGGTTTGATGCTTGCTAGATAATGCGAATTACATTCGCATAGCAGATGGGAGTTAGCGTGAATATTAGATTGATTAGTAAATTCGAAAATGGGAAATGTATACCAATTGAAGAAGATTTAATATTACAAGAAATAGATGATAACTATCAGTTGAATAGTTTTACAGGTAAAAAACTTTATATTGTTGATGTCGTTAATAATACAAGGCAAGAGATTCTGCCTGATATGAAGAAGTATAATGTTGCTAGCATATATAATTCTCAAGGGAATAAAGATTATATATTTTTCGCAACCGCTTCTAGAGTGGATGAAGAGGATATTAGTATTTCTTTAATTCAGTATGGAATATCTGATGGCAGTGAAAAGATAGTATTTACGTTTAAAGAAAATTTAGTTAAATTAGAAACAATTAAAACAGTGAAACTATTTATACTAGATGAAAACTATATTTTTGTACAAAAAGAAAGCCAACAACAGACACATAAACCATTACCCATAGATATAATTGAGAATAATTATCTGAGTACATATAATGGGATTCTAAGTATCGAAAATTATCTATATTGTGTTGAAGATGAAAGCACGATTGAGATTTGCGATGAGACAATAAGGAAGTATGGTATTGATAAGGTTCTTCCGATTGATGGTAATATATGTGCAATTAAAGTTGGATATTCTATTTTAGAAGAAGGATTGTATGATATCGTACAAGCAGAAGAACTGCCAAAAGAAATTATTGGCACCATAAATGTCAAACAATTCATCTCAGATCTTGTATTAAAAAAAGAGCAGGTTTTCATTGAAAAGCTTGATCAAGGTTCGATTAATCGCACATTTCCATATATGAAGTTTAGAGAGGGAAATATTGTATTTTCCCGCGTGGATATTAAAAATCATAAAGAGGAAGTTGTGATTTATGATTATAATACGAAGGTAACAAAGATTAGAGTGAATAATAATTTAGTTAGAATTGCAGACTTATGGCATACATATATTATAAATGATTCTCCATATCTGTTATCGGAAAAGAAGGAAAGCTCGGAATTGATTAATTTGAACACACAAAAAGTCGAGTGGAAATTAGGTAGCGAATATATAATCAAATTTATAAAAAATGATATTATTGTTGTTGAGCAACATGTGAAAAAGAGCGCTTTTAGAAAAGAAAGCTATAATATAGTAGCATACAAATATCCAGAGATACACAAAGTTATTTTCAGAGAAAAAGCAAAGTTTGTTGGATGTTTAATCACAGAAGAAGATAATTTGTTGATTTTCTCAAGCTAGCAGAAGTTAGAAAGGAAAAGACAATGTTTACACAAAAAGATATTGATAGAATAAATGAATTATATGGCAAAGCGAAAAAACAAGGTTTGACAGATATAGAGGCGAAAGAACAAAAGAAGTTAAGAGCCGATTATATAACTGCCTTTCGTGAAAATTTAAGAGGAACATTAGATACAATTAAAATACAGAATCCAGATGGCACAATGATTGATGTGAAAGAAAGACATGAGCAGAGGAAAATCACTGAAGATGACAATACAGACAAAAAAGGAAATTAGGAAACATATAAAATATATGAAAAACTTAATGGATCCTTTGGAAGTGATCAATAAGAGTACGCTGATTGGGAATTTGTTTATGAAACAAGAGGAATACAAAAAAGCACAAAGTATATATATTTATGTTAACTATAATCAAGAGGTTATTACGACTGGTATTATCAAAGATAGTCTTAAAGCTGGTAAAAATGTATATGTACCTAAGGTACAGGATGACATTATTCGTTTTTATCAAATCAACTCTTTTGAAGATGATTTAGCACCAGGTGCATATGGAATTTTGGAGCCAACCTCTAATTTGGCTGATGACTCACGAGATGGACTTTTGATTATGCCGGGTTTGGCATTTGATAGGAAATTTCATAGAGTTGGATATGGTGGTGGATTTTACGATAAATACCTTGCATTGCCGAATTCACATATAAAGTTGGCACTTGCATATAATTTTCAGATCTTTGATCTTATTGCAACAGATGAATTGGATATGAAAGTGGATATTATAATCACACAAGACCTAGTGATAAGAAATCCGTCGCATATATGATATAACGAAATTTAATCTAGTACGGAAAGGAATAATCGTATGGACACACTTATAATAATTGGAGAAAAAGCAAAAGCAGCATCCACATTTTTAGGAAAACTTGGTACAATTGAAAAGAACAATGCTTTAAAAGCAGTAGCAAATGCAATACTACAAAACAAAAATTACATAACAGAAGCGAATTATGTAGATATTGAAAATGCCAAGAAAAATGGTATGAAGCCAGCTTTAGTTGATCGATTAACACTTACAGACTCTAGATTAAAGGGTATGGCTGAGGGACTATTTCAATTGGTGGAATTAGAAGATCCAATTGGAGAAGTCATTTCCATGAAAAAACGTCCGAATGGGTTAGTTATTGGTAGTAAAAGAGTTCCCCTTGGCGTGATTGCCATTATATATGAATCCCGTCCTAATGTTACAGCCGATGCATTTGGTTTATGCTTTAAAACAGGGAATGCTGTAATACTCAGAGGAGGTAGTGATGCGATTAATTCTAATATTGCTATCGTAAAAGTAATTACAGATGCACTTGCAAGTGTAGGTGCTGATACGAATTCCATTCAGCTTATCACAGATACAAGTCATGAAGTTGTAAAAGAACTGATGCATATGAACAAATATATTGATGTGATTATCCCTCGTGGTGGGGCAGGGCTTATTAAAACGGTAGTTGAAAACAGCACAATTCCAGTAATTGAAACAGGAACTGGTAATTGTCACGTATATGTTGATGAATCAGCGGATTTTGATATGGCTCTTAATATTATATATAATGCCAAGACACAACGAATTGGTGTTTGTAACGCATGTGAATCATTGGTGATTAACAAAGCAATTGCGAACGAATTTATTCCGAAGGTGATTGATAAATTAAGTGAAAAAAATGTTGAAGTTCGAGGCGACGAACTATCAAAAGCGATAGATTCAAGAGTGATTCTAGCTACAGAAGAAGACTGGGGTAAGGAATATTTAGATTATATTATTTCTGTCAAAATAGTTAATAATATTGATGAAGCAATTGCTCACATTAATAAATATAATACAAAGCATTCAGAATCTATCATTACGAAGGATTATGATAATTCGCAGAAGTTTCTTGACGAAATTGATGCAGCAGCAGTCTACGTAAATGCTTCAACAAGATTTACAGATGGATTTGAGTTTGGCTTTGGCGCTGAGATTGGAATTAGTACGCAAAAGCTTCATGCCAGAGGACCAATGGGACTTAAGGAACTTACGACAAACAAGTATATCATCTATGGCAGTGGTCAAGTAAGACCATAATAGGTAGAATGTATTGTGCTTCTATAAAGACTAGGAAATAATAACTATATAAATGTACTTATGTACTTATGTAATTATATATAATACGAATATGCTTTACAGGAAAATGCAAAATAAATTCTTATAAAAAAGATAAAATAACTTGATGTATCCTGTTGATATATACGGGATGGAGGCTTATTAGATGAAAAACAAAATGCTAGTGGATTTTGCGCAGTTCGAATATGCTCTTTCAGTACTTGGGGAATGTACAGACGATTATATGTTTATTTTAGATTTTGATAATGATCACTATGCATTATCAAAGTCAGCTTTGGATGTATTCGCTTTAGATGAGTCACATTTTTTTAATGCCACTAGTGTGTTGAAAAAAGTAATTTATTCAGACGATTATGAGATGCTAAAAAAAGATTTAGATGCAATAAAGGAACAAAGACAGCGAGAACAAAATTTGGAATGCCGATGGTTAGATAAAAAGGGGAATCCGATTTGGATTAATTGCAGAGGACATGTTGTTTCAGATGATAATGGGAAACCTCAATATTTAGTTGGTAGAATTGGTGAACTAGGAAAGCAGAGTAAGATTGATAATATTACAAGTTTGTATCGAGAAAACATTTTAAAATCCCAATATTTGGAATCATGTAAGAAATGTGATTTTAGAGGATATGTATTGGCAATTGGAATAGATAATTTCAAAGAGATTAACGAAAAATATGGACTCGATTTTGGAGATACAATATTGTCGAATGTTTCATCTTGTATCAAAAAATGTATCCATTCCAACCATGAAATCTTTAGACTAGATGGCGATGAGTTTATAATATTTTGCAAAAGTTTTAATATATCAGAACGTAATAAAGTGAAGGAATTATACAAAAAAATAAGACGTGAAGTTGATCGATCGATAGAAAGAACTGGATATCAGACATTTTATACAATATCTGCAGGTGCAGTATTCTTTGATTCCCAGACGGATGACTATGATAAAATAATGAAAAGTGTAAGATTTGCACTTCATAATTCAAAAATCAATGGAAAAAATACATATTTTGAATATAGTGAAGATTCATACATGAAATATATTAGAAAGATTGATCTCCAAGAATCTTTGAGAAAATCAATTGAAAATGATTTTGAAGGTTTTGAACTTTATTATCAACCAATTATTGATGTTGTTGAGGAATCCATTTATGGCGCAGAAGCTTTGGTTAGATGGACGAGTACATCTTATGGATTTATGTCACCAACAGAATTCATACCCTTGCTTGAAGAAAGTGCGCTTATTATTCCACTTGGAAGATGGATAATGAAAACTGCTACAATGCAGTGTAAGGAATGGAAAAATTATCTTAATGATTTTAAGATGAATATTAATTTATCTTTTGTACAAATACTGAAAAGTGATGTTGTAAAAGATGTCTTAGAGTGTATTGATTCGATTGAAATTCCACATGAGAATATCGTTTTTGAAGTGACAGAGAGTGGCGAATTAGAGTCTAGTCAGGCAACGAAAAATGTACTTAGATCCTTTATGGATAAAAAGATAAAACTTGCAATTGATGATTTTGGAACTGGTTATTCAAATTTTAGATATATGAAAGATATGATGTTTGGAATGGTAAAGATCGACAGATTATTTATTAAAAACATTCAGCACAGCGAATATGACTACAGGATTGTAAAACATATAACGGACATGGCCCATAGCCTAAATCTTAAAGTATGTTATGAAGGTGTTGAAACAAAAAAAGAATTGGAAATAGTAAAATCTTTAAAACCAGATTGTATTCAAGGATACTTCTATGGAAAGCCTGTGAACCCAAATAAATTCGAAGAAAAGTTTCTTAGAAATTAAGGATGAAATTATAAGAAATGCAGCTTGTTATCTAAAAAATAACTAGCTGTATTTCTTTTCCTTGGACATTTATGGAGCTACTTTTTAAGACAAAGCATTTGACTTTTTAATCAATTTGAATATATAATATTTAAGTTATGTAAAAATAGGTGAAAGGAATCTAGTGATTTATGAATATTGATATAGAAAAATCAATCGAAAATATGGACTTAAATATGCAGACTCCTAATATTGAGCCAGCCAGACAATATTATTTTATTAAAAAATGTCAGCAATATGTAAAACAACTTAGTGAAAAATTAGGACGTCCACTAAAGGCGAATGTAACTACCTTTGGATGTCAAATGAATACAAGAGACTCTGAAAAACTTCTTGGAATCCTTGAAGAAATTGGATATGAGCAAACAGAATCAGAAGAAGCTGATTTTACAATATTTAATACATGTACAGTTAGGGAAAATGCAAATAATCGTTTGTATGGAAGACTGGGACGCCTGAGCAGTTTTAAAAAAAATAACCCACATATGATGATTGCATTATGTGGATGCATGATGCAAGAGGTCGAAGCCGTAGAAAAAATCAAAAAAAGTTATAGATATGTAGATATTATATTTGGAACTCATAATATTTTTAAATTAGCGGAATTGATGAGTGACAAACTGGATTCAAAAAGTATGATTATTGATATTTGGAAGGATACGGACAAAATAGTTGAAGATCTTCCTGTAGAGAGAAAATATACATTCAAATCAGGCGTGAATATAATGTTTGGATGCAATAATTTTTGCAGCTATTGTATTGTTCCTTATGTAAGAGGAAGAGAAAGAAGTCGTAATCCCAAAGATATTGTTATAGAAATTGAAAAGCTTGTAAAAGATGGTGTGGTAGAAGTTATGCTACTTGGACAGAATGTTAATTCATATGGAAAAATGTTAGCAGATAAAACAACATTTGCACAACTTCTAATAGAAATAGAGAAAATAGAGGGATTAGAGAGAATTCGATTTATGACGCCTCATCCCAAAGATTTATCAGATGAACTTATTGAGGTAATGAAAAATTCCAAAAAAATATGTCGCCATATGCATTTGCCGATTCAATCTGGAAGCAGTGCAATTCTTAAAAGAATGAATCGCATATATGATAAAGAGCATTATCTTGCTTTAGTTGATAAAATTAAGGCTGCAATGCCAGATATTTCTATTACAACAGATATTATAGTGGGATTTCCAGGAGAATCAGAAGAGGACTTCCTTGAAACGTTAGATGTCGTTAGGAAAGTAAAATATGATAGTGCATTTACCTATATATATTCAAAAAGAACTGGAACACCAGCTGCATCAATGGAAAATCAAGTTCCAGCGGATGTAATTAATGAACGCTTTAACCGATTACTAAAAGAAGTGAAAAGTATTTCTTCTAAAACAGCGGGTAAAGATGTTGGTAAAATTGTAAAAGCCCTTGTAGAAGATGTAAATGAACATAATCCAAGCCTTATGACAGGGCGTATGGAAAATAATATTCTGGTACATTTCCCAGGGGACAAGACACTTATTGGTAAGATCGTAGATGTTAAGTTGGATCAGTCCAAGGGATTTTACTATATAGGGATATTGTGCGATGAGTTATAGGTGTTGAGTGGATAGGGATTTATAAGGATTGGTTTTGCTTGCCTTTCCTTCAAGCAGCATGCGCTGCTTTCAGCCGGTCTGCGCAAAACCAATGCTTATAAATTCATATTCACGATCTACACGTGTATAACTAACGCAAAATATGAGGGGTGCGGTTGATTTACTCATTAAGTAGTGGAAAAAATGTATTGGGGTTGATTTGATCATAATAAGTAGTGGAAAAAATGTATTGGAGTTGATTGATCATAATAAGTAGTGGAAAAAATGTATTGGGGTTGATTTGATCATAATAAGTAGTGAAAAAATGTATTGGGGTTAAATTGATC
>Ga0302165_10000243_pt1 | contig 21389 bp, 24 predicted proteins | sample I_Fen_E3_2_FD_193499 | JGI IMG/M metagenome (GOLD analysis project Ga0302165, IMG submission 193499) | Peat permafrost microbial communities from Stordalen Mire near Abisko, Sweden - I_Fen_E3_2 | ecosystem: Environmental > Terrestrial > Soil > Wetlands > Permafrost | place: Sweden: Abisko...
CTATCTATGGTGATTATAAGATAGGTAGAATTAAGGAAATGATTAAGGCGGATGGAGGAGAGTTTCCTAGTGCGAATAATGCTACTAGTTCTACAGATTCATCACAAAGTTTGTTTAGGTCACTTGATCGGGACGGAATCTATCGTGTGATAAAAACAGTTACGGAGGGTGACACGAGAGGCGAAGCATGGACGATTTCCTTCGAAACTGTGGATCAAATCGGAGGCCTTTTAGCTGCAGTATCAAACTAAAACATAAAATCTGATGACATTGAAATAGTAACGTTACTAAATAATCAAAAGTAACGTTACTATTAAAGTTTATGAGAAACTAAAGAAAAGTTTGCAGATTGGATTCAAAGAAAGATAATTGACTATGATTTTATCAAAGACGTTGACTTTAGGAGTTTTACCGAAAAATCTGAAAAAGTATTGATTTTGAAATAAAAAAAACGACACCTCAAAATGGGGGAACCGCCAAAGACTATGAAATAACTATTGAAATGGCTAAAGAATTATCAGGATGAATAATAAGCAAGTAATCAAGTTAACTAATTCAATTGTCAAAGATATTGACTTTAGATATGCACAGTATGCAGTTCCAGAAAATAAGTTATTAAGCTAAAAAATTCAGATGTCCGAGATAAGGACTTCCGAAATTCAGATATCGGGTTAGCCGACATCAGAAAACTGAATAATGATGAAGAGAACTTTTTAACAGAAAGTAAAGTGTATAAGTTAATATTTCAAGTAACCATAAAGGAAGTGATGAAATGTATTGTGTTATTCAAGAAGTAGAACTAAAGAAAGAAGATAATTATGGAGCATACAAAGAACTTGAAGCATGTTCAACAAGCATGACAGATTATTCTACTGGAGAAACTAAGACCTGGTATTCATATAATCAGACCGGAGATAGATTTAAAAGACCTATAAAAAAGGCTTATAAAATAAGTATTCATGACAGCTACAGGGAAAATGGTAAGGTAAAAAAGAAACAATGGTCTATATGTACAATAAGTTACTATGAAGTAGCCGAAGGAAGAACTTGGATAGGAGATTATACTTTAGGGTTTGATGATAAAGCAAAAGAGATAGGCATTACAGAAGAAAAATTGTGTGAGATGGTTTATAAAAAACTAGATCCACTAATAGAACAAATACAAGAAGAGTTCTACCAAACAGAAGAACACACTATTAAATTAGCACATGATATGACAGTTAAAGAATATATAAATAAAAAGCATGAGTTTGAAAAGATATACGGTTCAAACTCATATGACTATTGTTATGATGTATTTGGAGAACTTAAAAATAAAGAAATGTTAGATAATATAAAAAAACAATATGAAGCTGCACAAGAGAAACAACGTAGTTACTATGAAAATTTTGAAAGTAACCACAATAGTTATTCAAATAGTAGTTACTCTACAATAAAACAAAGTAACTACACAGATACGCAAAAAGAGTATTTGAAAAAGATATATAGAGCAGCAGCAATGAAACTTCATCCCGATGCTACGAAAGATGATGGAGAAGGTATGAAGTTCTTAAATGAGTTAAAAGAGAATTGGGGTATATGAATATAATTAGCAATCAGATATAGTTCACTTACTAAATATTAGCCACAGATGGCGAAAGATTCTAAAAAGTATCCCGAGTTTTCCGAGGCCCTAAAAAGGAGTTGTTAAAACTGGAACATGATTTAATTACATTCAAGCAATTAGGCGTTGTTTTATGTAATTCAGATAATAAGCGCAAAATAATAAATCCAATATATGATAAGACAACACTATACACAATAGGATTCTTATATTATTGTGGATTTATCTTAAGAGATTCAGCCAATAAAAATAAATATTACACAGTAAAAGAGGTTAAAGAACAAATAAAAAGGGTGCACACAAAAGAACGCACACAAAAAGTAAAAAAGGGTGCACACAAAATATAAAAAAAGATGCATATGACTACATTGCAGATATAAGATAAAAAAAGAAGATACAAAGAAGATATAAAGAATAAAACCATAGCTAAAGCAGCAAAGAAACAAGTGGATATATCATTTTCTCAAGTTAGTGGGAAATGATAATAATGATGCAATGTTGCATCTAACAAGCTATTACAACAGTTTTAGAGCATGGTAGAACCTAGATTGCATTATAGGTATAAGAGACGTTCTAAGATTAAGAATTGTTAAGGTTTAATCAGGGTTTTATCAGTGTATTTCAGGGGATAAAATCAAAGAATATATATGACAATTAGATCACACTATTTCGAACATTTATCAAGTATTTATCAAGCAAACACCTTGCCTTTTCGGCTACCTTAAAAAGAGAAAACTATGCCAAAAGTATGCAAGTTTTTTAGCACTTTTGGCAGCCTTAAAAAGGATCATATATTTCATTATTTAATTACACATGATTGCACTTTAGAATGTATACACTTGAATAGGAACGTTCGAAGTACAACAAATATTTTAATTTAGTATTTCGGAGGTTTTATTTTATGAATTATATTGACACAACAGATTTTGAACAAGGTTGTAATTATATAAATAAAGAATTTAATTTAGTCTATGATTATAAGAGCAATGATGAAATGATTATATATAAAGATGATATTATGTTTAATAGAATAGGCATAGAGCGACAGAAAACAGGATTCGGATATAAAAGGCTATTTGTATGCAATGAATGTAAAACAAGGCATACAAGGTTATATTTAACAGGCAAAGGGTTCGTTTGTAGAAATTGTACAGATGTTGACATATATGCAGCTAGAAAAAATATGTATGATGAAGATATGCAAATAATTATTAGATTAAAGATAGCAAAATTATTAAAAGCTCTAAAAGGTGATCCGGGTAAAAAGTATGCTCCAATAGATGTATCTGATTGTATACCACTTGAAAAGCCAAAGTATATGCACGATAAAACGTATTCCATTACAGTAATGAGAATTTATTTCCTTGATTGGATATACTGGCAGATACAAGGGGGCAATACATACACTATAAGAGAAATAAACTCAATGTTAGAGGAACATAATACACGATTTGTATGGGAACATATTTTATTTCGTTGTTATTATCCTGGAGCTGTAGCACTATTAAACGAGTTGGAGAATGAATAGGAATATAATATGTATTCCTATTTTTTTATTGTTGGCGCTACCCCTTGTCTAAATGAGGTGAATTTATAGGGTGTAATGTTTGGAATAGTATTCTGATATACTGACAGGCTGACACAATAGAACAATACACTTACACAACCAATTCTAAGTATGGGTAAGATAAGAACCTTAAACAGGCGTTTAACAAGCACAAACAAAAAGAGGTTATAAATTTAAAACTATTAAAAAATGATTATATAGGTATTCGTACTAATGGCGAAAACCCTAAAGGCGGCAGACCTTCAATAGATTTTGAGATATCTTTAGAATTTGCAAAACATATTGCAATGATGGCAAAAACTAAAAAATCACATGATTATAGAAATTATTTTTTAAAATGTGAAAAGCAATTAGAAGCAGTTAAAACACAATTATTATTAAACAAACTAGATGATTTTAAAATTTCTTTAGGACAAGCTAAATATAAATGCGTTTTAGCTTGTCCTAAATTACGATATTCTTGTATTATCAATTTTTACTTTAATATTAGCTGGAACATTTAACTCTTCAATTATTATTTTTTTTGCGATATATACAATATCTGTGTAAAATTTATCCTTACTTCCTTTTTCCATCATAAATAAAACTCTTTGATGGTTTGTTCCTTCGTCTCTCGTGTCAGTGTTTAAAACTGTATTGGGAACATAGTAATTACCGCTTTGAACTAATCCTAAGCAGCCACGTATATTCCCAGCTAATTTTTCAGTATATAATTTAGGACGGTCCCCATTATATGTACAGAGCATTTTTATCGAGCCATTTATTTTTAACAACATAGGTAAGACATCTAATTTTAAACGCGTAGTTCCATCATCTTTAAGGTTAAAATCGCTTAATTTTAATTTTTTATCTGCACAGAGGTTAAAAAATTGTTTTGCCGAAATTTTATCTTCGTCAATGTCTACTCCAGTTAAATGTAAATATGCATGTCTAGGAAATGAAATTTCTAAGTAACAAATACTCTGTTTTTCTTGCGTTACTACAAGTACATTCTTATTTAATAAAAATTGTTTATAAATAGATGCACAATTAATTAAAATTTGTAATGCTTCACGCTTAGCATCTTTCACCATGTATATCTCTCCTTAAATATATAAAAAAAAGAGTATGCCACCGCAGTAAGCAATACTCTTTTCTCATATACTGATTAATGTGTTGTCCGCCAACTTCGTGTATATTTATCACGCAATATTTCGAGTTGTTATGTTGCTCGCCAACTTCGTGTACATTCGCCACGCAATACTTTCGGATTATTTAAGATGTCAGTACATCTTCGTAAATAGTATATTACTATCTACACCCATATAATAACACTTATATGGGATTGCAGCAATACATTTTTTACAATTCTCTATATTAATATATGATTATCATGTCTATATATTGCATTATAATTAAAATTTTGATTTTTTTTAACTTAATAATATTATTACCAACTATTCCTTGTATATACACATTATTTGCAAGCAATATAAAAAAATAGAACTAAATAATAAAAAATGCCTGTGTCTATAAATCATATGTATTCATAAACAAAGAAAGAAAGAGAAAAAGAAAGAAAAACACTTGATAAATAGGTATAATTAATCTCAATAACTGTCTATGATATTTGCATATGATTTTATAGACAGTTATAATAATATCATAAGATAAGCGAGGGGATTTGATTTTATGATATTTGGATATATGAGAATAAGTACCCAAAAGGAAAAGCAAACTACAGACCGTCAAAGAATAACTTTAGAACAATACGCATCAGAGAATAATTTTATCTTTGATGAAATCCTTGAGGAAAGAATAAGTGGAACTATTCAAGCAGATCATAGACCAGTATACAATGAGTTGAAATCTAAATTAAGAAAAGATGATATTTTAATTTTAACTGATATTGATAGGCTTGGTAGAAATGCAGATGATGTAATAATGGAATTTAAAAGATTGAAGGCTGATGGTATTAGAGCTATTGCTCTTGATACTCCATATTTAAATGAATGGGAAAAGGTTCAAGATAGTTCAATCTATAACATGATAGCTGATATATTTATCACTCTTAAGGCTCATATGGCTCAACAGGAGAGAGAAAAGACAGTCCAACGTATAAATCAAGGTTTGGATGTTGCAAGGGCAAAAGGGAAGACTTTAGGCAGGCCAAAGGCAGACCTACCAGTTAACTTTATTAAGGAATATAATAAATTTAAAAAAGGTGAATATGGAAATATGAGTGCTTCAGGATTTGCAAAGATGCTAGACATTGGAAGAAGTACACTTTATAAATATATTAAGATTATTGAAAGTAAAGAGGTGTAGATTATGGAAATTGTGTTAGAAGAAAATAAAAATTATTCACTTGTAAAAATGGAACGTGAAATATATAAAGGAAAAGCTCTTAGATATGAGATCAGAAGCAAATCAGATTTGAACGATGTTAGAGGTTTTACTGGAATGAATAAATCAGAAGTGATTGATATATTTAATGAGAACTACAATGAAGATAGTAAAATAATTATGTACAACGAATTAGGAACTGGTCAAAAGCAACGAATCATAAATTTAGCAGAGTGTATGAGAATTGGTAATATAGCTACAATTGAATTTGATTGCAACGAAGGAGTAAAATATTATTTAAGTAGCTATGCCTGTACAATAGAATTATCTGTACAATTCATTAGGAAAGAAAATGGTGCATCTGTAAGTTATACAGATAAATACAAAATAGACGAAGATAATTACATATACCATGTTGAAAGTGTCAAAAAATAATAAATATAAAGAGTTAACGTTTTTAAAGGCGATGAACAAGAGCAATAGCGTAGTTACTTAGAAGATTAATGTAGTAACTACAATAATATAAAGATAAAATTAATATTGTGAGTACCATCACGATAAGTGGGAAGGATATTTACGGCCCTGGAAACTAGTAATTCGGCGGATTTGATTCACTGATAATTGTTTGTATGGTTTTTTGTTGCGCAATGCTATATGCATCACCTTATTTATTGTGTTTAAATTGCTACACCTATAATTTATGATATTACTTTTTAGATTGGCTTATCTAGTAGTTTGACAGTACTAAAAATTAGGGTTAAAAAAGTATGTTTAAATCACTACACCTATTATTTTAAGTTAGATACTTTAGTTATTGAATATTTAATATATATTAGAGTACGTTTCTATTGTAAAATTCATATTACATAAGGTATTATGTAATTAAGAGAAATAAAAATAAAAGGCTTTCTCACTCTAATATTAAAAGAATACTACCAATATTCTTTTAATAGTGAAAAAACCCACAAACCTACAAATTTATTCAATTATAACATCATGACGTAAAGACATCATGTAATTACTTTTTAATAGTATCATAAACGCTTGTCAATTTCAAGCGTAGTTTGCGCATAAATTGAATACAAATTTGCATAAAACCATGTGGAAAAAAAGAGAGCAAGCCTTGTGATGAGGTGAAAAGTTGGCAAATAAAAAAGACAAATTAGATATTTCAATGGATATAAAGAAATTCTTTAAATTAATATACAGAGATTTAGGACAAGGGGAATATATAAGAGTATTCCAAGATAACAAAAAGAGGGTAGGAGAGAGTACATATAGCAAAGTATCATTTTTTAATGATATTGATGATTTAGTTAATTGTTCTAATAGTAATAAAAATTATAATGTGAATACTTATTTTACATTGAGTACTACAGATGGAACTGCTGGAGCAGAAGAAAATCTAAAATATAGGTATTGTTTAGGATTTGATTTTGACAAGAAAGATTTAGGACAAGCTTTTAATCATATAGATATATTAAACAAATTCAAAGAATTAAAAATACATTATCATGCGTTATTACATAGTGGCAATGGATATCATGTATATGTAATGATAAATAAGACTAATAATATTAAGATGGTACATGAAGTACAAGAAACGTTACGTATTAAGCTTGGTGCCGATGAAGAAGCAGTAAGAACCACTCAAATATTAAGAATACCTTATACATACAATATCAAAGACGAGCCTAAGAGGGTTAATATAATTCATATGGATGATAGGCATAATGAAAAATTCAAACCTTATGACATTGAATTTTTATATAATATGAATTGTAAAAATAATGAAGTTAAAACTGGTTCAATTGATAGACAAATTAAATATACTTTAAATAATACTAATATTCCTAAATGTATTAAGGACATATTGTCTAATGGAACACAGGAGGGCGACCGATACAATGATTTACAACGTATAGTGGTAACATTAAGGCAACGCAACAAGCCATTAGGAGAGATAATACAAGTATGTAAAGAGTGGGCATATAAGAGCCAGTATGATGATAATTTAGATTATAGGATAAATAGTATATATGCTAACTTGAATTATATATCAATGGATTGTAAGGCGTGTGAACATAAGCAAAAATGTTATTCAGTTGTTGTATCAGATTTTAACTTTGATAGTAATTATGATGTAATAACATTCGAAAATAAAATTGCAAAACAGTTAAGGAGCAGTACACGAAAAGGGGTTAAGGTTATGGAAGGTAATAAACTATTAATTGCTAATGTATTAAAAAATAATAATGATGGATTATACAAAAGTGAAATAGTAAGAAAGATAACATATAAAAAACAATGTAGGTTATCTGGACCAACTTTAATAAAAGCATTAAAAAGCTTAGTTGATGATGGAACTATAACAGTTATTGAAGGTAATAGAAAGCAAGGCATAGAAAACTTTTATAAAATTAATTCTATAAGATGTGATATGGATAATACTTTTAATATAAGCTATTTAGCGACCAGTATGTGCATTTGTAGACTTATAACACCTAATGAATTAAGATTATATCATCATATGAGATATAAACACCATATTGCAGCACAAGAAGGCAAGGCAAAGGGAAACCTATTCCATATAAAAATGGAGGACTTAGCAACAGATTTAGGCACAGACCAAGGCAATATAAGTAAGATGATTAATAATTTATTAGAATGTCATATAATGGACATATGGGAACGCCAAAAATCAGAGCATAATGGATTTGAATATAATATATATAGATTAAATAGTTAATAATTAATATTTGAGTATCTGAAAAGGGTACTCTTTTTTATTTGGAATTTTATTAACTTAAAAATATACATACATGAATTACAGGGAAAAAACACTTCTAAAGTCAGTAAAATAGCCTCTATTCATTTTATTAACTTAAATATATACATATATTATATAGTACATTATATATAAGCATAGCTTTAACTATCTTAATAGACATAATAACTAGTAACAAAAAGAAAAAAGAAGCATAAATTTTAAAAAAAATTTGATTAAAAAATAAAATAAATGTTAAAAAAACAACTCAAAAAGCGCTCTCCTTATAGGGATGCATACACGCAAACACATTCCAATCAGATAGTACGCTCATTTCTAAAGGTGCCGGAGGTGGCATTCTATCTAGTACAAGCAATATTATAGCAATACCTTACCTTATAATATCAAAAAAATATCTAATATATCGTAAACGACATTAGGTTTTTCGCAATTTAGGGGTTCGACTAGATGTCGAGGACAACTAAACAAATAACACTTCCTAATCTGCTTTCTTATATATTACTGATCCGGTAGATAAGTATTTTATCAAAAAGAGAGAGTTGTTTTTCTTTTTTCAAGTTCAAAATATATATGTTGTTTCTACAATAACTTTAACAGTTGTTTTCTTAATAACAGATTTATTAACCAAAGGCTTAGAATTTTAGTTAATGTTAATTTTAGGTTCTTTGATTTCAGAAATATGAATCTCCTTCCTTATATTATTGATTGAAAAATAATCATTTTTAACTATTCATAAAAAAATATTTTTTTATAAGCCGATTAAAATTTGGAATATATTTTTAAGTTGCTATAATGGAAATATCTTATCGATTGAAGAAGGTATTAATGCGGCCTAAATAAATACAGGAGGTACATTAATATGTGCATTATGGACATTTCAAAGCATATTCAAAATCTAGAGGGGATATGTAAAGACAAAAAATTAAATATTATTATTTTTACTTTTAATTATCAGGACATTAACTATAAGTGTTTTTATAGTCTACATGGGAAAGCAATAATAATTGCTCCAGAGGATTATAATATAGCGTTTAATATCTGTATAGAGGATAATAAACTGGATAATTTTATAGACGAAGAGACATATCTAAAATTAAAAAAGATACACCAAAACTTAAGTACAAAAGCTTTTTTCAATAGTATGTTAGATGTAATAGAAAACTTAACACCTGGTATGGTTTTAAATTTCAATAAGGAATTCTATAAAGTACATCGAAATAAAGTCAATAATGATAATGAAAATGGCAGAGTATATTTCTATTGTTGGAGTAGATCACGTAGTAAAAGGAAACCCACAAAGAAAAACCTTGAGAAAACAAGAATGTTTTTCGGTGAAGAAATTTATTTGATCTGTAAGCTGAACAATATTAGTTCTCGATGGAAAGATAAACCTACTAAAGAATACTTATAATAAATTAAGAGGTGTAAAAGCCTCTTATTTTTTTACTTGAAATTATGTATTCTGTATGTATTCTATTGTATTGTATTGCAAATACATTTAAAAAAACATTATAAATAATTATTGCATATGAAAAAAATAGTAGTAAACTTAATTACAATAAGCTAACATAAATACAATACATTAAAATACAAATTGAATACGTTGAGAGGTGGAACATATAATGGCAGATTTAAAGGCAACATCATTCAGGATTTTAGAAGATGATTTGGAAAAATTCAAGCAATTCATGGAGCAAGAGGGAATAAAAACTCAAGCAGATGGTTTTAAGTCTATTATGCAGACCGTAGAAATGGCGCAAGCTAAGAATTTAATTAAGGATAGAGCAAAAGAGGTTGAAACATTCCAGGATACTATTAATAAATTAATGGGATATTATTTAAATAGTCTAGAGGTTAATCAGAGTAGTGAGGAACGTATAAGGGAAGAATTAAGCAAGGAATTAAGTACTAAAGACAATACTATAAGTGCATTATATGAACAGGTTCAAGATCTTAAAGCAGATAACGAAACATTCAAAGGCAATGAAAAGATAAAAGAGACCATAATTAGTCAAGCAAGTGAAGAAGTTAAGAAATTGCAAAAGGATATTGAAGATAAGAATAAGAATATTGATAAGTTAAATAGTAATAATGATTTATTGCAAGAGCAACTACAAGAGTATAAGCAGTATAAAGAACAATATAAGGTACTTGAAGAGAAACTAGAACTATTAAAGACAGATAATAGCACAAAGGATAATACTATTAATAGTTTAGAGAATAGTATTAAGCAGCTTAAAGACAAAATAAATAATGATGTTGAAATGCTAGACTTCTATAAGAACAATAATGTAGAGCTGAAAGATAATATTAAGGCTCTAGAGGAAACACATAAGCAACAGATACAAGAAGTTAAGGAAGAAGCTACAAAGGTGATAGATGAACGAATAAAGGCGAGTAAGCAAGAGATAATCAATAAAGAGATTGAGTTGAATAATAAGAATGATATTGAAGTACAAAAGAAGGACTTAGAAATACAAAAGCTACAAAATGAGATAGAGCAGTTAAAGGCTAAAGAAGTTAAGCCAAGAACAAGTGTTAAAACTAAATAGATTAATTCATGAAGAGAGTTGTTATATAGCAACTCTTTTTTTATTTTAAAATAGTGTAGGACAATATGTGGGACATACTGGTATACTTATAGTATTACGATAGTAACACAAATGGGGGACAATTATGCAAGAAGAGGATTTTAAAAGGCTTAGAGCAGAAGTGTTAAGAAAAGCTGGCTTGGTTAATATGAAGTTGAGGGAAAAGTTTAGTTATACAGATTCTTTAAAAGTTAATGATATTACAGAAGAAAAATTTAACTTAATGGGTTTTGAATATAACGAAAAAATAAAGCAAGTTGAAAGAGTTCATTATATTAGTTTTAATGATGTAAAAGAAAAGTCACCAGAGCAGCAGGAAGAACCAAAGGAAATATTACCTGCAATAACTACTGGTGATAATATAGAAGTATTCTCTAATGACGATGTAATTCAGCTACAGGATTTTATAAATAATTATAAGATTATCATGCAAATGGTGGATATGTTTAAGCAGAATAAGCAACTTGATACGGAAAACAAAAATATAACTATAGAATTACCAGTGGAAGATGATAAGACTTTTAAAGCAAGTTATAGGGTAAATAAAACCATTAACGAACAATTTAAAGAGTTCTGCAAGGAGCATAAGGAATTTACTGCTAAAGACCTTTTAAGCCAAGCCTTGAAGGAGTTTATTGATAGATACAATAAATAATTTAAAGGTAAGTAAATATCGGTCAAATATAAATAGATATCTTCAGCGCAACAACAAAGTGTAACTTATTTATGGTAATAAGATATATTCCTTGTTGTTGTTTTTATTGTTTAACAATATTGTTTATATTGTTTAGGGCACCTTTCAATATAAGTCATATCAATACTTTCAAGTTTTTAATATTCCTTTTTCATAGTTAAGTATTCCTTTTTCATAGTGAAAACTGATTTAAGTATTCCTTTTTCATAGTTAAGTATTCCTTTTTCATAGTTTAATATTCCTCCAGTATTGACAAGGAATATTAATATGTTATTATATTCCATAGGGGTGACAATTATGGATAAAAATTATGTAGTAACCAAAAGCAACAAATTAATAACATGTAATTACGATCTAAGCTTGCAAGAGCAAAAGATTATTTTAACTTTAGCCAGTATGGTCCAACCAAATGACACAGAATTTAAAGAGTATGAGTTTAAAATTAAAGATTTTATAGAATTGTTAGGAATAAAAGACCAAAGTAAATACACAGAATTACCCAAAATAACAAGAGAATTAAAGAAAAAAGTATTTGATATAAGAGAGGGTACAGACATAATACAGGTTAGTTGGTTAGGTGGAGTTAGATATAAAACTAAAGAAGGTATGTTGATTCTAAGTTTAGATAAAGGTTTAAAGCCCTATTTGCTGCAGTTAAAAGAACTATATACAAGTTATAAATTAGAAAATGTATTAAGTTTAAAAAGTAAATATTCAATACGCATATATGAGATATTTAAAAGTAATTTATTTAAAAAAAATATTGAAATTGAAATTGAAGATTTAAGAGACATGATAGGCGCTAATGAAAAAACATATAATTTGTATTCTAATTTTAAAAGTAAAATATTGATTAGAACCCAAGAAGAACTAAACTTAAAGACAGATATATCCTTTAACTATGAAGAGATAAAGACAGGTAGAAAAGTTACTTCAATTAAATTTATTATTAAACAAAATAAGGTTTCTAAAAGTGAAATAGCAGTTACAGCTACAGGAACTCTCAAAGGACAACAAACTATAGAGGATATTAATAATATAAACATTGTAAAAGGCATAATTGATAATATAAATGATGATGGAGCAATGGCAATATTCAATGCTGCTAATGGAGATATTAAAAAGATAAAAGAGAAATATTCTATAATCAGTAAATTTAAAAAAGTGAAGAATTTAACTGGAGCTATGATAGATGCAATAAAAGAGGATTGGACAACCCAAGAGAGTTATAAGAATACATTCAATAATTTTGATGCTAGAGAAAAGAGTCCAAGGTATCAATATTTAGAGGAACAAATCTTAATTGGGCATGCAACCGAGAAAGAAAGAAGAGAGTTTGATGAAATGAGGGGGTAAAGGATATGAATATAAGAGTTCCAATATTATTAGTGTTAAAAATGCTAAAAGAAACTGATAATATATATGAATTGCCATCAGAAGATACAATCTTTAACAATCCTGGCAATATCAGAATTTATTGATAAATATAAATAATATAATTTAGGAGCGTCTATTATAGTTGATTTTACATAATTACATAGGTTATACTTAAAAAAGAAAAAGAAAAAAGGTTCTTACATTAACATTAAAGAAATGTTACCAGCACTTCTTTAATAGCAAAAACCACACAACAATTTACTCATAAGAATACGAAACGTATTCTATTTATAGTTTAATAATATCACAATTATGTCACAAATCAAGCAATTTTGAGTACATTTTGAATAAATTTTGAATAGATTTTTGAAAAAAAGTGTATAAAAATTGAATTATAAATGTTGTGCAACAAGTAAGAGCCTCTTTTAAATGGAGGTGCGAAGATGGAAAGTGTAAAATTAATAATAGATAAATTTAATAATGAACATAATATAAAAGACGTTATTTATACAACTACCGGAGAAAATATCAAGGGCAAATCTTTATCATGTCCAATTCACAATGGAGATAATAGACATGGATCATCAATAAACATAGGAAAAAATATATTTAGTTGTTGGACTGGAGATTGTGGAAAGTCTTTAAGCCCGTGGAACTTTATACAATCATACTATAAGTTAGATGGCTTTAAGGAAGTTGCTGAGAAGGTTAATAACTTATTTAATACAAACATACCTATTTACTCAAAAGGTGCTAAGAATGAACCTAAAAAGGTGATAAAAAGCAACTTTAATTATACATACAAAGTTAATAAATACCTAAATGAATGTAATTCTGAACTTGAAGAAGTTTTAAAAATAGATAAACATATCTTATTAAATGCACCAACTGGACTAGGAAAAACTTTTGGAATAATTGAAATGTTGAAAAAGTCACAAGATAATTACATATTCTTTTTAGTGCCAACAAGAGCATTAGCAGAACAAGTGGCAGCCGATTACAATTACAGTCTTTTTTATGGAGATATGACAGAACTACCAAACAACAAATATATAGTTGCTACTTATAATAAAGTTATAGCAATACAAAGATTATTGGATCGTGAAAATGAATTTAAATCATTAGCAAATGAAATACCGTTATCTTATTCAGTTATAGTTGATGAAGTCCATGAGTTAATGAGTAATAGAATACTACTAGGGAACATTTCAAGAGAGTTAGAAGAATTAACAATAAATTCAGATACTAGCATTTTAATGAGTGCTAACACAGATGATATTTACAAGGCATATGAAAACAAAGGGATATTTAATAAATATATAGAAGTTAATTCAGTAAACAGTCTTTATAACCTAGATAATACGTGTATATATAGAGTACCAAGCAACAAAAAAGTAAAAAAGGCATTATTATTAAATAAGATCATTGAGAATCTAATAAATCATGACAAAGTATTGATTCAAGAGAACAATATAAAAAACCTTGAAGAATATTCAAAATTATTGAATGAAAAAGGCATTGAAAACATAATGATTAATTCTAATAATAAGAATGATGAAGAAGTTGCAGCAGAATATCAAAATATCATTAAGGATTCTACAATTAAAAATACAGTTGTTTTATGCACAAGTGTTATAAATGCGGGTGTAAATATTAAAAATGAAAATGCTTGCATAATGATGATCCAAGACAAAATGCAATTTGATAATAATAAGATCATTCAGTTTATGGGAAGGTTAAGAAGTGATAAAGGCAATACAGGAATTATATTCTTAACACAAGGAGAAAAACCCAAATATAGAGGCAGTATAGAAAATCATGTTAAATATTATACAAAAATAGCAGAATTAAAGGCATTTGGACTTAATGAACATTACTTTAATAGATATGGAAACAATGTTAATCATATTGAATTACATAAGGACTGGAGATCATACAAAAATAATGAGTCTTATAAAGACATTTCAGAATGTTTATATATTAGAAATGGTTTATTTAAAGTGGATCATGTACAAATCTATGAAAAATCAAGATTGAAATATTGTTCAAATAACTATTGTGATGATGATTTCGTTGTTGAAATGCTAAAAGGTGTTAAAACAAAGAATATTAAAATTGAAACATTAGCACCAGTTGAGCCAGTAGAAGGAGTTTCAGAAGTGAAAGAGGCAATAAGACTAAAAGATATTATTAAAACAGTAGATATAGAAGGAGTTGCAGAAATGGAATTATATATTAATGAGAATATCAAACCTAAGGATTTTAAAAATGAAAGTGTTAAAAATTTATATGAATCTTTCAAGGACGATAAAAACTTTAAGGAAATGATAAGCAGTTCAAAAACTATAATTTCAAGAATTAAAGATATAGACGGTTCTAATCCAGGTAAAGTATTCAGAGATATATTAAATATTTATTCTACATTGGACAAGCCTAGGGAGTGCAGAGAGGCAATAAACAACATTAAAAGGGTAGAAATATACAACAAACAATTCAAGTTAAATGAAAGTACTGAAATTATTGGGGATTATATGTATTACATTGCTAGAAATTCATGTGATTGTTTTGTTGGTTCTACACATAGTATTTCAACTAATAAGAGCGTTTATAAGGATATGATGAATAACTATATAAAATTATATGAATGTAAATATGAAAAGGGTGTTTTATTGGACAAGCATAACAAAAAAATTAATACTAATAAGTTAAAGAAAGAATTTACCAATATTATCATAAAAATATATGAATGTACTGAAAAAATGTACTTAAAAGATTTGCGATAGAATTTGCAAACATTGAAAAAACCATCTCAAAAATCAAAATCCGTATAAATGGCGTAGTTATGAAGTTTATAAGGGTTTTTAGTAAAAAAAAGTGTTATTTTTCTACCCAAGAACTCTATAAGAATATTTTGGGTAGTTTTTACCCAAGAATATTATATAAATACTAGAAACATAGTAGGTTATTAATTGGGGCAATAAAAAGGTCAAACAAAATTAAAGACGAAACTAAACAATAGGTACAAATGTACGACGAACGTACACCAGAGCTAGAGATAGAGTTAGAGAAAGAGTTAGAGCTAGAGATAGAAGACAATATACCAAATGAAACTAAAGTTCCATGTATAAGTAAAATACATACAAGGTAACTTTGTGACTCCTTATTAATGAGGAGTCGCAAGAATTTTGATTGCATAATATCTGATTTATCCAGTATATTTGACAATGCAAACAATTGTTGTAAAATTATGTTACAAGGTACAAAGGGGGAAAATATATGAAAAACATGAAAAGGCGAGTATTGGGACTGACTTTAGCGTTAGGATTAATCACAGGAATTGGATTGACTCCAGCACATGCAGAATGGAAACAAGACTCCACAGGATGGTGGTATGCTAATGGAGGCACTTATTACACTGGATGGCAACAGATTGACGGGAAATGGTATTATTTTGATAACAAAGGTTATAAGCTATGCAGTACAATTAAAGATGGGTATTTTCTTCAAAGTGATGGAAGTTGGTCAAATGGAGGAAGTGAAATACAAAAATATACTGCTTTATTAAATGATACAAGTTGGCAAGAACAAAATGGAATTATTGATATATCACAAAATATTATAATGGATGTAAATCAAGATGGAACCAATGAAATGCTATTAAATAATGGCCCTAATATGGCTCAACTAAAAGTATCTATAGTTTCATATAATAATGGTAATATTAAAGTAGACAATATACCTTCAGGACAAGGAGGATATTATGGATATATTAAAGATGAAAATATCCTATGTGAAGCAGGACAACATATGGGGTATTTTTATGGAAGTGGTTATAAGTTTAAAAATGGAAATTGGGAAAAAGTATATACATGGAGTTCAGAATTGATTAATGATGATAAACTTGATGGATTCAGAAAGTGTACTTTAAATGGGAATTCGGTATCAGAAGCAGAATTTAAGCAATTCTTAAATAAAATTGATAAATATGTATATAGTAATAACTAAATTGTATAGAAATAATTGCATAAAATAATATATAGAATTAATTAAGATAGTTTACAGCGCAATAACGCCTGGATAAGACTATCTTATTTTTTATGAACAAATATACCTATAAAGATGTAAAAGCTAATAGAGAGGGTAGTAGATAATAAGAACAAAGGCTAAAAACCACTAAATTAATTATAATGCCACTATTAAGTGTTTTAAGACTATATTGTTACTTTATAGTATGAGGTACGTTGAAATGGATAAAACTTAATATTGAAGCTTAAAAGTGGATTATATGTTATATTATCATTGCAATAAAGAGAAAAATAAGGTAAAATATAAATAAGAAATAAATAACAAAGAACGAAAGAAGGTGTAAATATGGAAAATGTAACAAATGAAATTGATGAAGAAAAAGAATCTATTTTAAGAGCAAAACGTTTGTATGCGGCAGCTTGGAGAAAAAACCCTGAAAACATTAAAAAATGCAAAACCTATCAAGATAGATACTGGAGAAAGAGGGCGTTAGAACAACAAGCTTAATACATAAAAGGGGTAAAGTTCATAGGTGAGATTGTGACTAAGGATAATATATAGGAGGAATCAACCATGGCAATAATGACAGATGAAGGCAGAGCAGCTAAACGAATATACAAATCAAAATGGGATAAGGCTCATTCAGAACATAACAAAGCGTACAATGCAGCCTATTGGAATAGGAAAGCAGAGGAATTAAAGAAAGGATCAATTAATCTTAAAACGTACAATGATAATTAAATAATACGCAAAAAACAATGAGAGGTACTATAAAAAGCATCTCTCATTATTGATTTTTAATATTTACTTGTCATTAGAAATAAATTCGATTACATCAGATATCCCACAATTTAGATAGACGCAAATTTTCTCCAACACTTCCAATGAGATATAGTCACCTTTAGTTATTTTAAGCATGGTAGACCGTGACAATACACCATCTTTAACCAACTGATTAGGTTTAATATCCTTATCTATTAATAATTTTAAAAGAGCTTTATAGCTCACACTCATAATGTATACCTCGTATTCTATATATTTGTGTATATTATAATATATTATGATTTATAATGCAATCAAAAATAATATAATACGACAATTATGCTTGACTTCTCATACAATATGCTTTATATTATATACAAGGGATAAATAAATTATTCCGAAGGAGATAATTATTTTAAATCCCGACATTTAGAATTCAATAAAGGTATAAAGGGGATGGGAATGTGTTAAAAGAAATTATTAAAAATGAATTAATCAAATTTTCAGAAGACACAAGCAGACAAACAAATTCAGAGGTTACCGTTGCAGATAGAGCAATTGCAGCTGTAATGGACAAAGTGAATAAAAGTGATAAGTCACTAGGTGATGAATTGGAGAATGCAACTGACTTGCTAATGATATCTTATGCAGATATGTATTTTGCGGAAGGATTTAAAGTTGCTCTTAGATTAGCACAAGAAATAAACAAAGTTTCTTAAAATTTATTGCAAGGTGAGGAACTAAAAGAATTTAGAATGAAAGTCAACAATATTGACCTACAAATGTCACCAATGACACGTTCGTTATATTTGTGGACAGAAAGAGGAATATTAAGACACGCTAAGATTCTTGATACAGAAAAAGCATGGGATATGTATGAGGAATTACGGGGGTTTTATAAAACAAACAATCTTACATAGGGGTATTAAATGAGATATTGCAAGAATGTGAGGAAATCAAAATTCAAAAAGCAGAATTTCATAGTAAAACAATTAATTGATGTTAATAAGAAATATATTGGAGGAGTGGAATATGGGAAAAAATACAGAATTATTATTAAAAGAATTTAAGGCAGAAGTTAAAAAGGTATTACAAAACTTTGATGATACTATAAATGCAAAATTAGGCGATACAGTTACTATCACTACAGGAAGAGAAACAATTATAAGGAAAGCAACATTACAGGATGCAACAGATTTATATCAAAATGAATGGAGTAATACAGTTGATTTATTAGATGAAATTGGAATTAACATTGAAGTGGATAATGTGACATCAATTACTATGAAGGTTAATCATAAAGCAATATGCAATGAACTACAAGAATATGCAGATAGAGCAGATAGCAATGGAGCTACTTCATATTTAGAATATAAGAATATACAAATACCATATAAAAATATACACATGGAAGATGATCATTTGGGTGGAACAATGCTAATACCTTATATGGGAGATAATATTGATGATAGTACAGCAGCATTTGTATTGCTAGATAAAGATACTGAATATAGGGTAATAGATAAAATAGGAGAAGGCGAACAACCATTATTAATTGAAAAATAAAAATACATTCAAAATAAAACTCATACAGACGTTTTAATCCTAAATGATAAATTATATATTATATGATTTAAAGTGTCTGTATGGATTTAAGATAAATACAGAATTAAAGCATAAGTAATTAAGCAATTATCAGAAGTTTAAAGTTAGATACAGGACTAACAATTATATATGAATAAAAACAAATAATTACAGGAGATGATATAGATGGGTCAATTTAGTAATCCACAAGAATTTATCAATTCTATAGTAGCAGGTGCAAAGAAAGGTTATGAATTATATGGAGTATTTGCATCTGTAACAATAGCACAAGCGCTAGGAGAAGCTGGATGGGATATGTCACAGCCGTCTGCATACCAAGATAATAATCTATTTGGAATTAAGTGGTCAGGCGCTAAAGACCCAACGCTAAATATTACAGTTGGAACACTTCCAACTGATGGAGATAGACAAGGTGCATATAGGCATTATGAATCTATTTCAGATTCAGTTCAAGACCATGGCTATTTTCTTAAAAATAATTCAAGATATACAGATGCAGGAGTTTTCAGTGCCACAACTCCAGAAGAACAAATAATTGGTTTAAAAAAGGCTGGATATGCAGAAGATGAAAACTATATTCAATCCATTACTGATTTGTTAGATTCCTATAAATTAAAACAATATGATACAGGGACATTTAACGGTGGAGATAGTGCAAACAGTAAATCAGATGCTATAACCATTGAAGCAACAAATTATCAAGTTGTAAAAGATAGCGAAAGAAAAGGCAATGCATTATTTGGCAGAAAGTACAGAATTACTGTAAGTGATGATAGTGGAGATGCATTAGATGTATCGGATTTAAGATGCACATTTAATATTATAAAAACTATACAGATGGAACCTAATTCAAGTGAAATTACAATTTATAATTTAAATGCTAAAACAGAAAATACAATTATGATGAATGGTAAGCGAGTGACCGTAGAGGCAGGCTATGAAGGCTCACAATTTGGATTAATATTTGATGGTGATATATTACAAACTATCAGAGAAAGAGAAAATGGAACTACTCTTAAACTTACTATAATAGCTTTAGATTCAGATAGAGCTATTAACTTCGATATAGCTAATTTTTCGCTAGTAAAGGGTCAAACCGCAAGAGATATAGTAGAGCATGTGACAAGTCAAGCTACAAAACCAATATCTATGGGCAGTATTTCAGAGAAATTAAGTGGTCAAAAACTTACTCGAGGAAAGGTTGTCTTTGGTAAAGCAAGTGACGTCATTAGGCAAATAGCAAAAAGCAATGAACTCCAATACTATATGGATGATGGAAGGCTGAATTTAATAAGTTTAGATGAGTTACCAGAGGGAGAGATAATAGAGTTAACTCCTACATCGGGATTAATAGGAACACCAGAACAAACTGATTATGGTGTAGCTGGACAATGTCTATTAAACCCACAAATAAAGCTAAATAGCCTTATACATATAGATAATAGTACAGTGAGGGCAAAACAAATTGATATAAATGGTTCAAACACAGCACCACAGGGCGGAACTGTTGCAGATAGTTCAACTGGTTTGTCTAGCACTAGAAATGCAATAATTGCAGAAGCTAAAAACATATGTAATGATCCTAATACAGGTTATAGTCAATCTTATAGATATGCAGGATACTCTGATGGTTGGAATACAGGCTCAAAAAGTGGGAAAATCTATTATGATTGCTCATCATTTACTGAACATTGTTACAAAGTAGCTGGATTATTTTTAAATAGTACAAGCCAAATGCAATGGCAACAAATAAAAACAATAGGAATGACGATTGTAGATAATAGTATTGCATTAGCAGGCGATTTAGTATTTTGGTTTGATGGTAATGGAGAATGTGATCACGTTGCTATTTATGCTGGTAACAATGACATTTATGCTGCGAGCACGGATAGCAAACCATTCGCAGATCAAGTATTATACGAACCTATCTATGGTGATTATAAGATAGGTAGAATTAAGGAAATGATTAAGGCGGATGGAGGAGAGTTTCCTAGTGCGAATAATGCTACTAGTTCTACAGATTCATCACAAAGTTTGTTTAGGTCACTTGA
>Ga0302165_10000249_pt1 | contig 21110 bp, 24 predicted proteins | sample I_Fen_E3_2_FD_193499 | JGI IMG/M metagenome (GOLD analysis project Ga0302165, IMG submission 193499) | Peat permafrost microbial communities from Stordalen Mire near Abisko, Sweden - I_Fen_E3_2 | ecosystem: Environmental > Terrestrial > Soil > Wetlands > Permafrost | place: Sweden: Abisko...
TAAAGATGTAATGCCATATACTATTGTTGGAGGGGCACCAGCAAAACCTATAAAGAAAAGATATGATGATGATAAAATTTCTAAATTACTAGAAATTAAGTGGTGGAATTGGACAGCTGAAAAAATTCAAGCAAATATAAAATACATTCAGTGTGGAGATATTGAAAATTTAAGATAATATTTAATAAGTACCGTATTATTCAAATTTGAATTTGCGGTACTTTTATAAAAAAGTAAAGATAATTTATTGAACAATGTAAAAAATGGTGTTTAAAATAAGGAGGATAAGATATATGGCTTCAACAGTAGAATTTCTAGAATATGTATGTGACCAAATTAGTGGTGCGGGAAGTATTACATATAAAAAGATGTTTGGGGAATACGGTATTTATTGCAATGAAAAAATTATAGGGCTTATATGCGATAATCAATTTTTTGTAAAGAAAACAAAAATAGGTGAAACATTATTAAGTTCACCAGAAGAAGCGCCACCTTACACTAATGCAAAACCTCACTTTGTTATTGATTTTTTAGAGGATAGAGACTTTTTAAGCAACTTTATTGAAAAAACCTGTGAGGAACTACCAATGCCAAAGCCTAAAAAGGCAAGAAAACCTAAATTAAAGTAGTAACAGAGATTTAAGGCTATAGATGCAAAAAGAATTGATTATATTATATTTATAAAATATGTTAAAAACAGGACATAATTGTGCAGATTAAATCACAATAAATAACAAATTAAGAAGAGGGTATTTTAAAATGATTACATATTGAAAGATGTAGTATCTTTTTTCTTTTCTCTCAAAATTCAATTAATATAAAAAAATTATAGTATTTTAATAGAAAAAAATTATTAAAATTACTGTGATTTTATTTAGTAAATCATATATCTTAAATGTAAGGGACATTGAAAAAATAAAATTTTAAGGAGATTGATATTATGAGAGAAAGAAAATATGTAAAATTTAGAGTTGATATGTATGATGGTACAAAATTTAAAATAATAGATATGAAACCTGAAAGAGATCTTATTCACTATATTTGGACTAGATTTGTAACTTTGGCTGGAAAGGTTAATTTAGAAGGAGATCTATATGTTTCAAAGAATATTCCATATACAATAGAAACTTTAGCAATAGAATTTAATAGAGGTACTTATCAAATTAAATTAGCATTAGATGTGTTAATAGAATTAGAAATGATTGAACTTACGGAAGATAATATTTATAGAGTGAAAAATTTTGCAAAACACCAAAATATCAAGGTCAAGGAAAAAATTAATTCTAAGGATAAAGAGGATGAGATAGATAACAAAGAAGTTCAGGTAAAAGAAAATATAGAAAATGAAATACATGATAATGAAGATAAACAGTATGAAAATAAAATAAGTCAAAATAAAGTAGAAAATGTTACAACTGATGAGATACGTAATTTAGAAATTACTCATAAAGATATTAATAAAAGTGATGATAATATGAGTGACGAGAAGATTAATAATAATTCACAGAATAACATTCCTATACTTTTAGAAACGGAAAAAAAGAAGAAGGTAAATAGAAAGAAGAAAAAAGAAATGAATATTGATTCTATTGATGAAGATGTTGAAGATAATAAAATTGCTTGTTTTTATGATACCGATGAAGGAAGACCTTTGGCAGCTGGTGAGCGTGTTGCTAAGGAGTGGTCTTTTTGATTCCTTAATGTGGTCTTAATATTTCAGAGTCTAGTTATCCGTATAATGGCTAGTTTGGTATTGAGATTAAGAAATGAAATACTAAAAAGAAATTTATTATAATTAGAGCGTGGTGATAATTGAGCCATTTTAAATATAATATTTCTTTATTATGTAGCTAAATGGTATAATATAAAACTAGATATTGTACTATTGAACAATATTCAAAAGATAAACTACAAAGCGAAAGGTGGATTTAAAATGGGAAAATTAAGAGTTATAGGAATAGGTCCTGGAAGTATTGAAAATATGAGCTTAAGGGCTTTAAAAGCAATTGAAGATAGTGATGTTATTGTGGGATACAATAAGTATATAGATATGATTAAAGATTTAGTTAAAGATAAAGAATTGTATTCAACAGGAATGATGGGTGAAGAAGCTAGATGCAGAGAAGCCTTAAGTTTATGTAAAGATAAAAATGTAGCATTAATAAGTACAGGAGATGCTGGAATTTATGGAATGGCTGGATTAATTCTTGAACTTAGAGAAAATGAAGATGTTGAAATAATTCCAGGAATAACTGCAAGTAGTGCAGCAGGTTCTGTAGTTGGTGCACCACTTATGCATGATAACTGTAATATTAGTTTAAGTGATCTTATGACACCATACGAAGATATAAAAAAGAGAGTTAAATTAGCAGCAGAAGGAGATTTTATAATATCTTTATATAATCCTAAGAGCAAAGGGAGACCTGAATACTTGAGAGAATGTATTGATATAATAAGAGAGTTTAGAGAAGATTCTACTCCAATAGCAGTGGTAAGACATGCCCTTAGAGAAGGTCAAAGTTATAAGTTGTTTACAATTAAAGATTTTGATACTGAAATAGTTGATATGATGTCAATTGTAATAGTAGGAAACTCAAAGAGTTATTATAAAGATGGAAAATTTATAACACCTAGGGGTTATGAGAATAAGAGAGAAAAATAGTTAGGAATGTTAAAAAAATTGGCTGATAAATATGATTGTATATTAGGAAAGTTGTTTATTAAATGACTTAGAATTGGAGAAAAGATGATTGGATTTATTTTAGGAACTTCAGAAGGAAGAAAAATTTTATCATTAATAAATAAGTACACACATGATATTGCAGTTTCAACAGCTACAACTTATGGTGGTGAATTACTTAAAGAATTTAATATTAAAGTTTTAAATACAAAGCCTCTAAATAAGGAAGAAATGTTAAATTGGATAAGCACAAGTAAAATTGATGTTTTAGTTGATGCTTCTCATCCTTATGCACAAGAAGTCACTAAAACTGCTTTAGAATGTGCAAATGAACTTGAAATTCAATATGTGAGATATGAAAGACAAGGAGCATTAGAAAATGTTAGTGGTGAAGATATAATAAGAGTTAAAAACTATGAGGAAGCAATTGAGATTATAAAAGAAATAAACGGAAATGTTTTAAATACAACAGGTGGAAATAATGTTTCTAAGTTTTTAAATTTGGATTTTAAATATAGAATTATACATAGAATTTTACCATCACCTAAAGTTTTAACAAAGATAGTAGAAGCAGGAATTAGTATTAAAGATATTATTGCACTTCAGGGTCCAATATCTTATGAACTTGAAAAAGCTTTTATAAAGCAATACGATGTTAAAGGAATTTTAACTAAAGATAGCGGAACTCAAGGTGGAGTATTAGAAAAACTTAAAGCAGTACGTGAATGTAACATTAAATTAATAGTAATAGAAAATCCAAAGGTTACATATGATTTAGAATTTAATGATGAAGAAAAATTAATAGAGTTTTTGATAAGAAATATAAATTACAATTGTTAAAAATAGTAACTTATAAATGTGGAATTAGTGAATTAATCCTATAATTATTGATAATATATTCATATTAGGGTTTTTAAAATAATTACATATGAAATTTACATAATATTAATGTTATCATATAATTTTTAATTATTAGATGGGAGGAAAAAATGAAAAGACTATTAACATGTTTTTTAACTTTAGCTGTTTTGCTGGTAGCTATAGTATGTGTTCCAAATAATCAGGCAGCATTTGCATCAGGAAAAAAGGTAGTTGTTATTGATCCGGGACATGGAGCCGGAGGTAACAAGGAATATGAACTTCAGTCACCAGATTCAGATATTACTAAAATAAAAGACGGTGGAGGAACTGAAGGGATTGCAACTGGTGTTCCAGAGTATGTTGTTACATTGAAGGTTGCAGAAAAATTAAAAGCTTTATTGGAGCAAAAGAACTACACTGTTATAATGACAAAAACTCAAGCTTCTGAAGCTCCTGGAAATATTGAAAGAGCAGAAGTTGGGAATAACAATAATGCAGATTTAGTCATTAGAATACATTGCGATGGTTTAGACAATCAAAGTGTAACTGGAGCATCAATGCTTGTTCCAGCACCATTAGGATATGCTAAAGATATAAGTAATATAAGTGCTGAATATGGACAAACTATATTAAATGATTTAGTTACAAGTGTAGGAATGAATAACAGAGGTGTAGTACAAAGAAGCGATATGACAGGATTTAACTGGTCTAAGGTTCCTGTAGTATTAGTAGAAATGGGATTTATGTCTAATCCAGAGGAAGACAGGTTATTAAATGATGATAGCTATGAGAATAAGCTAGCACAAGGATTATGCAATGGGATAGTACAATGTTTAAACAAGTATGAATTAGGATGGAATCAGAATAGTGAAGGCTGGTGGTATTGTACGGACAGCGATAATGGATATTATTATACAGCAAATAATGGATGGAAATATATTGATGGGCAATGGTATATTTTTAATTATGCTGGATATGCACTTGAAAGTACATGGTATACTGATTCAACTAATGGACAAAAATATTACTTGGACTCAAACTGTATGAAAGTTAAAGGCGAAAGAGATAAACCTCTATGGCTTTGTATAAATGGCTCATATTATGGATTTAATGAAGAAGGACAATTATATGTAAGCGCTGTAACACCTGATAATTATAAAGTGAATGAAAATGGAGTACGTAGCAATTAAGAAATATATGTAAAAAATTATAAAGCATAAAAAGAAAACCATAGAGGATATGCAGAGGAGTTATGATATGAACACAAGAAAAAGAAAAAGGAGTTTTATGAAAACTATTATAAATATTATAGCTTTATGCTTTGCTTTGTTTATTGGATTACAAATATATTTTGGATATACAGAAAAGTACAAAACTATTAATTTAGAAGGATTAAATACAAAACTTTATATACAAGCTGCGGATAATATTAGTAGTGGAAAGCTTCAAGTTAATTGGAAATATATAGCTGCGATTGATGGGGTCAGATATAAAAACGATTTTTCTAAAGTTAATGATGAAAGTGCAAATGAATTAGCGAATATGTTTTTAGAAAAAAATAGTACAAGCACTAAGATTAAAGATAATCCTTATAAGCTTGTAGATTTAGAAGTGGTGCTAGATAAATTATCTTTTGATAAAAAGCAAAAAGATAAAGTGAATGATTACATAGAAGATTTAAAATATACAGGGTCTAAGAGCAATGATTTAAATGATGCTTCAAAACAGCAATTTATTCAAGAATTATATCCTGAAGCTGCTGACATTTATGATAAATATGGTGTTTTGCCTTCTGTAACTATTTCCCAAGCGATATTAGAAAGCGGTTGGGGCAAATCAGATTTAAGCACAAAAGCAAAGAATTTATTTGGAATAAAAGCAGATACTAGCTGGAAGGGTAAAAAAATTAATATGAATACATCGGAATACTATAATAAAAAAATTGTAGATAATTTTCGTGTATATAGTAATAATAAAGAATCTATAAAGGATTATGGAGAATTTCTTAAAAATAATAAGAGATATAAACAAAGTGGAGTTTTTCAAGCTACACAGTATTTAGATCAAGCAAAGGCAATAGAAAAAGCAGGATATAGTACTGTAGAGAATGAAAAAGGAGAAGAAATTTATTCAAAGTTATTAATTGAGATTATTAAGGAGCAAAATCTTCAACTTTTAGATTATGAGTGTGAGATGAATTACTTTAAGGAAAATAAATAGATATTCTAAGGAGTAGATATGTATGAATAAGGATGAAATGTTATCATTTTATGATGATGAATTAAATAAAATTGGAATAGCTATGCGCTCAGAAATCCATTCAAAAGGATTTCTTCATAAAGTGGTGCATTGTTGGATAATAGATGAATCAGACAATGAAAAGTGGATTTACTTTCAGCAGAGATCATATGATAAAAAAGATTTTCCAGGACTATATGATATATCAGCAGCAGGTCATGTAAATATTGGAGAAGACTCAGAAGTAGCAGTTATACGTGAAACTCAAGAAGAAATAGGTATAGTGATTGATTCTCAAAGGCTAAGATTTATAGGCCGTATTAGAGAAAAAATGTATTTAGATAATTTCGATAATAATGAAGTATGTGAAGTATATTTATATCCTATAGAAAATCCTAAATTTGACCTTGGGTATGAAGTAGAAAAAATGGTGAAGATATCATTTTATGAATTTAAGAAATGGATTTTAGAAGGTTCAGAAAATATAGTAGCTTTCTCAATGGATAATAAATCTAAGTTTATTTTAAAACCACAAGAATTTTGCGCTCATAAAAAGGAATATTTAGAATTGGTAGTAGATTTTATAGAAAATCATAATACTTAAATCAGAACTTGAAAAGTGGTAAAATGTATACAGAAGAAAATGAAACATATTGGGGGATACATAAAATGAATACTAATTTGAAGGAATTAAATAATATTATAAATACAATTGAAGATGTAAATAAGGAAATAATAATAGAAGCAGATAAAAGAATGAATTCACTTGCAAAGCCATTAAAAAGTTTAGGTAAATTAGAAGAAATGGCAATAAAACTTTCTGGGATTACAGGTAAGGTAAAGAATAAGATTACTAAAAAAGTGGTTATAATAATGTCTTCAGATAATGGTGTTGTTGAAGAAGGTGTTGCATCAGCTCCACAATCTGTAACCTTAGCTCAAACTATCAATTTTACTAAGGGACTAACTGGTGTTGCAGTTCTTGCAAAAGCAAACAATACAGAACTTATGGTTGTTGATGTTGGAATTAACTGTGATTTTAATCATCGAGATGTAATTAATAAAAAGATAAGAAAATCTACTTATAATATTGCTAAAGGACCTGCAATGAGTTATGAAGAAGCGGTGCGCGCAATGCTAATTGGAATTGAGTGTGTTAAAAATGCAAAAGATTTAGGTTATGAGATTGTTGGTGTTGGAGAAATGGGTATAGGAAATACTTCAACAAGCAGTGCAATTTTATCAGCTTTAACAGATATTAAAGTGGAAGATGTAGTAGGACGAGGCGGTGGAATTACAGACGAAACTTTTGAATGGAAAAAAGAGGTTATTAAGAAATCCTTAGAAATAAACAAGCCAATTAAAGAAGATCCTATAGATGTAGTTTCTAAAGTTGGAGGCTTTGATATAGCATCTATGGCAGGAGTATTTTTGGGGGCAGCATATTATAAAATTCCAGTTGTTATAGATGGATTTATATCAGTAGTTGCCGCACTTATAGCTTTTAGACTAAATCCCAGAACTAGAGACTATATGTTTACTTCACATGGTTCAAGAGAATTAGGATTTAAAGTAGCAATGAAAGAACTTAACTTAAGTCCAATCTTAAATTTAGATATGGCGCTTGGAGAAGGAAGTGGGTGTCCATTAGCATTTTCAATAATTGACTCAGCATGTTCAGTTATGAATAATATGGCAACCTTTGAAGAAGCTGAAATAAATGATAGTTATTTAGATGAACTTAGAGAAATGGATAATGTGTAGATTTGATGAGTTGGTTAATAAATGGTTATTTAGGTAAAATAATTATTAAAGACAATTAAAGTCTACAATGTAGGGTAAATTACAAGGGGGTAAAAATGACTAAAAAAAGGGTAATCATAATAATAATTATCTTAAGCATATTCTCACTTGCTTTTTATATTTATAAAATTAATGCCACTTCTAGGGGAGTTATAAATCAAATGATAAATAAAATAGAGGGTAAGACGCTCAATGATAAATTTCAAACTAAGATTAAATCAGGGAATTTATCCACTGATTATAATATTGATCAAGCTATTAAGGATATAGATAAATTGGGGTTAAACACTTTAAATGTTCCCATAGTAATAAATATTGATGATTCAACATCAAGCAATATGACAGTTGATAATGGAAGTAAAAAACGAGCAATAGATCTAATTAACAAATTAGAGGATAAAAAGATAAACATAATATTAGAGCCTTATCCATGGATAGAAAATGGAAGTATAGCAGAAACAAAATGGAAGCCTAATAATATAAGTGATTTCTTTTATAATTGGACACACAATGTTTTGGACGTTTTGATTAAGGATGTTGCTGTACCTTATCATGTAGATGCATTAAACATAGGGACAAGTTTTGTAAATATGGAGTCTCAAGAAGACTACATGTGTGATATGGTAGATTATGTTAGACAACAATATAAAGGTTTAGTAACTTATAGGACAAATTTCTGGGTTACAGCTACAGAATGGGAACCAAAAGTAACTGCTAAGTATGAGGAAAAACTAAATAATAAAGTGTTTTCAAAATTAGACTTTATTTCAATAGCATCATATTTTGAACTTACAAACAATGATGTAAATACTGTAGATAATTTAGTAGATGCACTTGAAAGCACAACAATATATAATAGAAAACAAAATGTAAAACAAGAAATAAAGAATTTTTATGATAAATGGAACAAACCAATTTTCTTTGGAGAATTAGGATTTCCAAGAACTAATAAGGCTTCAATTGCACCTTATGATCCGCAAATTTCTGATATTATTAATAATCAGGAACAGGCAAATTGCTTTGAAGCATACAGAATGGTATTTGAAAATGAGCCTTGGCACCTTGGTTTTTCAATATTTGCAATAGGTGAAACAAGCGCTGATAAGATGTATTATCCAAGTGACGAAAGCAGTAAGATTATAAAAAGCTGGTATACAAAAGAAAGCAATTAATATAGATATACAATACGAGAATATAAGAAGATAGTTACATTAGATATAGGTATTAATATGTTTTATGCTATTAAAAATAAAAAAAGGGAGAGGTTTTATGGAACTCGGACTTATTCATATTTATTGTGGAGATGGAAAAGGAAAGACTACAGCAGCTATGGGACTTGGAATGAGAGCAGCCGGCCGTGATAAGAAAGTTTTATTAACTCAATTTTTAAAGGACAATGAAACTGGTGAATTAAATTCCATTGAAAAACTTGGAACAAACTTTGAAATTTTTAAAGGAATTCCCGTAACAAAGTTTTTTAAATTTATGAGCCCTGAAGAACAAATGGTAACTAGAAAAGAACATGAAGAGAGATTTAGAAAAGTTACTAAAAAAGCTATAGATGAAAATTTTGATTTGCTTATATTAGATGAAATAATTGCATCAACTAATCTGGAGTTAGTGCCTTTAGACGAAGTGGTAGAATTTCTTAAAAACAAGCCAAAGGGGTTAGAAGTAGTTTTAACAGGACGGAATCCTGATCAAAAATTAGTGCAACTTGCAGATTATGTTTCTGAAATTAAGGCTGTAAAACATCCATATGAAAAAGGCATAAATTCAAGAATAGGTATAGAAAAGTAAGGGGTATTGAATGAATTATTTAATAATTGGAGGCTCTAAAAGTGGTAAATCTGAAGTTGGTGAAAAAATAGCATTAACTTTAAGTAGGAAACCCAAAAGTGAGAATCGAAATTTTACATTTCGTTCTTCGAACTTTCCCCTATGGGCATCTATGATTTGGTGTGAGTCACTTACTCAGCGAACGCATGTGAGTCGAGTTTCCTTAAACAAAGTTATATATATTGCAACTATGAAGCCTTATGATAAAGAAGATGAAGAAAGAATAAGGAAACACATACAAAATAGAGTAGGATTAAACTTTATAACGTTCGAGGTGCAAAGAAATCTGCATGAAATAGTTAAGAGTATTCATCAGAATGATACAGTATTAATTGATAGTATTACATCGCTTTTGACTAATGAAATGTTTGTTGGTGCAGAAATTATAAAAAATCCTTCGAAAAACATATTAAATGGATTAAAACAAATTATGTTTAAAGCTCAAAATGCTATAATTGTAAGTGATTATATATTCAATGATGCTATAGAATATGATGAAGTAACTGAAAATTTTAAAAGAGAACTAGCTATTTTAAATAAAGAATTAGCAAAGATTTGTGATAATGTTATGGAATGTAGCTTTGGTAATATAAGATACATTAAATATGAGGAGAAAACTGTCTTATGAAGAAACTATACAAAGGATTTATAATGGCACTAAGTATGTTTACTGTGATTCCAACACCCTATATTGAATGGGACGATGATGGTGCTAGAAATATGATGAAATTTTATCCAACTATTGGACTGATAGTTGGAGTTATATGGAGCATAATATATTATTTAATTAATATTTTATATGTTTCAATTGTTTTAAAAAGTGTAATAATTATGATAGTGCCATTTTGCGTTACAGGAATGCTACATTTAGATGGTTTCATGGATGTTTGTGATGCAATTCTTTCAAGAAGAGATAAAGAAGAGAAACTTAGAATATTAAAAGATTCTACAATAGGAGCATTTGCTGTAGTATCATTATTAATTTTATTTTTTTTGCAATTTGGAGCAACATATTCTGCTATAGAGAAAAATATTCCATTTTACATAATTATAATAATTCCAATAGTAAGTAGAAGTGTTGTAGCATACTTTCTTTTAAGTAGAACCACAATAAAAGAAAGCACCCTTGGAACTTATTTAAAAAAAGGAACTGATATTCAAGATAAAATTATTATGATAGTTTCATTAATAATAATGATTATAATTTCATTTGTTTTGTTACGCTTTTATGGGATATTGTTAGTTTTATTAATAACACTTGGAATTACATGGGCAGTAGAAAAATGCAAAAAAGAATTTGGTGGAATATCAGGTGATGTAGCTGGATTTGCTTTAGTTGTAGGTGAAGTAATAGGAATACTAACTTTGGGCATAATGTTATAGTTTTGAGGTGAGAATTAATGATACTGATTTTTGGTGGAGCGTATAATGGAAAATTAGAATTTGTAAAAGAAAAGTATGATATAGATAATGAAGAAATATTTTTTTGCAAAGATGAACATTTAAATTTTGATAAAAAGGTTTTATGTGGATTACATGTTTTCACAAGATATTGTGTTTTAAATAAAATTAATCCATTGAAGATTTTAGAAAAAAATATAAAGTTTTTAAAAGATAAGATAATAATTTGTGATGAAATAAATTCAGGAATTGTTCCAATGGAAAAGCTAGATAGAGCATGGAGAGAAGAAACAGGACGTGTGTTACAATTTCTAACAAAACATTCTTGTTCTGTATATAGGATATTCTTTGGACTAGAAGAAAAACTTAAGTAGAGAACCCAAATCTATGATTTGGTGTGAATCACTTACTCAGCGAGCGAATGCGAGTCGAGTTTCATTGAAAAAAGACTTGGTTAGTAGAACTTTCTCTATGGACATTTTATATTTGGTTACTCGAACTTAGTTAACTCGTGCATACGAGTTAACTTCCTTTGAAAAAATGGTGTGAATCACTTACTCATCGAACACATGTGAGTCCAGAAAGGTGTGTGATAATGTATGAATGAAATTAAATTATATTTAATAAGACATGGAAAAACTTATTGTAATGAAAAGCACTTATATTGTGGTAAAAGTGATATTGATTTAACTGAAACTGGAAGTCATGAATTAATAGAAAGCACAAAAAAGATTACATATCCAAAGTGTGATTTTTATTTTACCAGTGGAGCAAAAAGAGCAAATCAAACATTAGAAATTATTTGCCCAGGAAATAAATATAATATTTTATCAAAGTTTTTTGAATATGATTTTGGTGACTTTGAGCTGAAATCATATGAAGATATAAAGTTATTAAAAGAATACATATGTTGGATAAATGATAAAGAAGGAAATATAAAATGTCCAAATGGAGAAAGTAGAGCAGAATTTAGAAACAGAATTAAAGAAGGATTTACAGAACTTATAGAATATTTTGTGAAAGAAAATATAAAAATAGCATTTGGAGTAACTCATGGTGGAAGTATAGGAATGATATTAGAAATGTTATATGATGATAAAAAGAAATTTTATGAGTGGCAACCTAAAAATGGTGAAGGATATGAATTAACTATAAATGTAAAGGAAAATAAAGAATTTAAAATAGAAAAAGTATCTCAAGTAAAATAAAAAAGCATAGCACTAATTATTTTTTTCAAGATACTAAAGTAGTTAAAAGGAGACCTATATGATTGAATTAAGCATAGGATTTATTTTAGATTTAATAATTGGAGATCCTAACAATCCAGTTCATCCTGTTAGAGGAATTGGATATGTTGCAAGCAAATTAGAAACAATATTTAGAAGTATTTTAAAAAAGCATTTAAAATTTGCAGGACTTATGGTTTGGCTATTTACAGTTACGCTAACATTTATGATTACCTTTGGAATTGTTAATGTAGCTAAGAAATTTAATATTTATTTTGGTATTATTATAGAAGGAATTCTAATATATTTTTGTATATCATCAAAAGGGTTGGTGGTTGAAGGCTACAAAGTAATTAAATTTTTGTCAACCAATGATTTAGATGGTGCAAGAAAACAACTATCGTTTATTGTAGGACGTGATACTGCAAGTTTAAATACACAGGAAATAATAAAAGCAGTTGTTGAAACTATAGCTGAGAATATGGCAGATGGAGTTATAGCTCCTTTATTTTATGCGGGAATTTTTGGCGCACCATTGGCTTTTGCATATAAAGCTGTTAATACATTAGATTCAATGTTTGGATATAAAAACGATAAATACATAGAGTTTGGATATTTCCCAGCTAAATTAGATGATGTTTTTAATTATATTCCAGCTAGAATAACTGGTTTGTTAATAGTACTAGCTTCTGCGCTATTACGATATAATTATAAAAATAGTTTGAAGATTTATAAAAGAGATAGATATAATCATACAAGTCCCAATAGTGCTCATCCAGAGGCAGCAATAGCTGGAGCGCTCGGAGTACAACTTGGAGGGGCAAATTACTATTTTGGAAAACTTGTAGAAAAGCCTACAATAGGAGATGTGCTTAAGGCAATTGATATTAAAGATGTTAATAAAACGGCTAAAGTTCTTTATTTAACGTCCTTCATAGGATTTGTACTTGCTTTATCATTTAGAGAATTAATAGTGATGTTATTTAGGTAGGTAAAAACTTCATTAGAATGGTTGTACAACTTAGCTAGAAAATAATAAGTTTTAACATAAATTCAGTGTACAATGGACAAGGGGGATAGTTATGGCAAGTTTTGGTCATGGTGGAAATGCTAAGGAAATAAGTAGAGCAAATAAAATAGATTATGATAAAATACTTGATTTTTCAGCAAATATAAATCCATTAGGAATGCCAAGTAGTGTAAAGAAAGCAATTATAGAGGGGGTAGATGAGGCTCAGAAATATCCTGATATAACTTATTTTGAACTTAAATGTGCAATAGGAGAATTTGAAAATATACATAAAGAAAATTTAATATTAGGAAATGGAGCAGCAGAAGTTTTATTTAATGTAGTTAGAGGAATTAATCCAAAAAATACATTGATTTTAGCGCCCACTTTTTCAGAGTATGAAGAAGCAACAAAAGCTATAAATGGAAATATTACTTATTATAAATTAAAAGAAGAACATAATTTTTATATACAAGAGGATATTTTGGATTACATAAATAGTGATTTAGATTTAATATTTATATGTAATCCTAATAATCCAACTGGAGTTATAACTTCAAAAGATTTACTAGTAAAGATTTTAATTAAAGCTAAGAAAAATAATGTTATGGTGGTAATAGATGAATCATTCTTAGATTTTATAGAAGGAGATTTATCCATGATTTCGTATATAAGTGAATATGAAAATTTAGTTATAATAAAATCACTAACTAAATTTTTTGCACTTCCAGGTATAAGGATTGGATATGGAATATGTGGTAATATATATTTAATAGAAAAAATAGAAAAAATATCTCCAGCTTGGAATATAAATATTTTTGCAGAAATAGCTACAAAAACTGGAATTAAGGACGAAAAGTATATAAAGGAATCTATAAACTTCATAAAAGCTGAAAAAGAGTATTTATATAATGAATTGAAAGAAATAAATGAATTGAAAGTATACAAACCAAGTGTAAATTTCATTTTATTAAAAACTTCTATAAAAATAAATTTTAAGGAAGAGCTCTTAAAGAGTAATATCTTAATCAGAAGCTGCAGTAATTATGAGGGATTAGATAATAGCTATTATAGGATTGCAGTAAGGACTCATGAAGAAAATTCAAAATTAGTAAAGAATATAAGAAAAATATTTGAAGAATATAAATAATGAGGTAGGTTAATATGAATAAAGAAAAAGTTATAGTATCATTTAGTGGGGGTAAAGATAGCACTTTATCTTTATATAGAATGATTAAAGATGGTTATAAAGTAATTGGACTCTTAGTTACATTTGATGATCAAAATGATTCATGCTTTCACAGAATACCAAAAAATATATTACAAGAAGTTTCAAAGGAATTAGAAATTCCACTAATTGAAGTAGATTGCAGTGATGGGAAAGTTTATGAAGAAGAATTTGAAAGTGCATTAAAACGTTCAAAAGATAATGGCGCGGAGATTTGTGTATTTGGAGATATAGATATAGAAGCTCATAAAAAATGGTGCTTAGATAGATGTGATGCAGTAGGAATTGAAGGAACATTTCCTTTGTGGCAAGAGAATCGAGAAAGCTTAACTAATGAATTCATAGATTATGGTTTTAAGGCTGTAATTAAAAAGATAAATTTAAAATCATTAGGAAAAGAATTTCTCGGGAAGGAATTAAATAAAGATGTTGTTAATGAAGTCAAAAAATTAGGCTGTGATCCAAGTGGTGAAAATGGAGAATATCATACATTAGTATTTGATGGTCCAATATTTAAACAAGGGGTTAAATTCAATAAAGTTAACAAAGAAATTGTGGGAGACTTTGGGTACCTAACAATTGATAATGAATAAACTAAGTATTGAGAATGCAATCGAAATAATTTAAAAGTTAATATTAAGAATTAAGAATTAAAATTTAAAATTTCACAAGGGGGGATATAAATGAATAAGACAAGCATAATGTTTTTAGGGACAGCATCTTCTGTTGGGAAAAGCACTTTAGTAACAGCTTTATGCAGATATTTAAAAAATAAGGGCTTAGATGTAGCTCCTTTTAAGGCTTTAAACATTTCGTTGAATTCTTATGTGACAAAAGATGGACTAGAGATGGGAAGAGCTCAGGCAGTTCAAGCAGAAGCTTGCAAAATAGAACCGGAGGCTTTGATGAATCCAATTTTATTAAAGCCTAGTGGTGATTTTACGCAAGTAATAGTAAATGGAAAAGTTTATTGTAACATTGAGCCTTATAAATATAAAGAACTTAATAAGGAATTGAAGATAAAAGTAAAGAAGGCTTATGATAAATTAAGTAAACAACATGATATTATTGTCCTAGAGGGTTCTGGGAGTTGTGCTGAAATAAATTTAAAAGACAGTGATATTTCTAATATGGCTATGGCACAAACTGCAAATGCACCTGTAATTTTAGTTTCTGATATTGACAGAGGTGGAGTTTTTGCATCAATTGTTGGAACAATTATGTTATTATCAGAAGAAGAGAGAAATAGGGTAAAAGGTGTAATAATAAATAAGTTTAGAGGTAATGTAGAATTATTTAAACCTGCTATAAAGCAATTAGAAGATATTATAAATATTCCTGTTCTTGGGGTTATGCCTTATGAAAAGTTTGATATTGAAGATGAAGATAGCGTAACTGAAAGAATTAAGAATAAGAAGTCAGATGGAACTTTAGATATTGCTGTTATTAGGCTTTTACATATGTCAAACTTTACCGATTTTAATATGCTTGAAAGAATAAGTGGCGTAACAGTTAGATATATTACAAACCCTAATGAATTAAAAAATCCAAATTTAATAATAATTCCTGGGACAAAGAATACAATTGATGATTTAAGAAATATAAAAGAAAATAAATTATTTGATAAAATAAAAGAATTAAAAGAAAGTGGTACACCTGTATTTGGAATATGTGGTGGGTATCAAATGCTTGGAACTTTTGTTCTAGACAAGCTAGGAGTAGAAGGAAATATTTCTCAAGAAGATGGATTTGGTTTTCTTGATATAAAAACAAGATTTAATGAAACAAAAATTACAAAGCAAACAAAAGGGGAGATTTTATGTGATCTTAAATTAGTAAGATCCATAGAAGGAAATACAATAAGTGGTTATGAAATTCATAACGGAATAAGTAAAGTAGGGAAAAAAGCAATTCCATTTATAAAGGATTTAGATGGAAATGTTGTAGGATCATGTGATAAAGAAAAAATGGTTGCAGGAACTTATCTTCATGGTATATTTGATACGGAAGACTTTGTAAACTTATTTATAAAATCTCTTAAAGAAAACAATGATATAATAATATCAGAAGAATCAATCATAGAAAAAGTAAATGAGTATAAAGATAATGAGTATGATAAGTTATCAAAGCTTTTTCAAGAAAATATAGATATGGATAAGCTAACAGATATAATAAAAAATTCAATTTAGGGGTGACTGCATGATAATAGAAACGGAAGATAGACTATTAAGATATATAGAAGATCGTGCAAGAGAAAATATTAAGGGAAAAAGTTTTTTTAAAACGACAGATGTACTTGAGCAGGCCTTTTGGCTATCTAAAGAGAAGTCATATGAGGTTTTAAAGAATATAATGGCAAGAAAGAATATAGGTAATTCTAAAAATGATGTTATAAATGAATATATTGATATGTTAAAAAAGGGATATGTCTCAATACAAGAACAAGTAGATGTATTTGGTGGAGATAAAATATCAAGCATAATTCATACAGCAGAAAAAAGGTTTAAAGAATATAAAGGAGAAACATTTTTTGATGTACTTAGAGAAGTTTATAAAATTTCAGATTATGATATAATGCATATAACAGAAAAATATTTAAATTTTTTAAAGTCTCCATCATTTGTATTTAGATTAGATAAAGAAACATTTCATAAATTTTTGCAATCAGATTTAGATGAATTAGACAAGCAATTTGACAGATTTGTTGATTTGCAATAAAGATTTTTATTACAAATTAACTAGTTTACTATTAGGAGGTAATTTACTATGGCAATAGATAATCAAGAATTATTTAAATATATAGAAAAACGTGCAAAATATAATGTTAAGGATAAAACTTTTTTTAGAAACACAGATATATTAAAAGAAGCATTTTTAATATCAGAAGATAGAGCATATGAAATATTAAAAGATATAATGTCTAGAAAAATCGTTAAAAATACTAAAGAAGCAGTTATAGAGGAATATATGAATATGTTGGGATCTGGATATGCTTCATTAAAAGAACAAATGGAATTATTCGGAGGACATAAATTGTCTGCTATAAAGAAAGAAGCAGAGTTCAAATTTAGAAAATTTAAGGGAGGAACTATAATAGACGTTCTTAAAGAGGTTTACAATGTAGAAGATGAAGATATAGCTTCTATAATTATAAGATATATGGAATCTTTAACATCTGAAGAATTTGCATTTAAAGTAAATATAAATACTTTTCATAAATTTTTAGATAAGAATATGGATGAATTGGACAAACAAGCAGAAAGATATGGGCTTTAATATCAAAATTAGAGAGATCCAAAGTTTAAATATAACTTTGGAGCTCTCTATAATTATGGAATTAAGTAAAAAAATAATGTAAATTAATGCAATAAAATCAATACTTTCTTTATATATAAGTTATAAGGAAAGTATTGATTTTATTGTTCACATTATTATTCTAAGCAACATAAGCTATCATAGCAAAATAATACAAAATCAAATAAATTAATTTATTTTAAAACTCTAATTATTGCTAATGATATAAGTAGTACTCCTGAAAGCCAAGATAATTCAAGATGTACCTTTTGAGCAAATTTTCTTCCAAGAAATACGCCTAAGGATACTGAAAGCATTCCTATAACAAAGCACAATATTAGAACTTGTATATAATTAATACTACATAAACTAGATCCAAATCCAACAGCAAGACTATCTAAGGATAAGGCTAGAGCTAAATAAAATGATTCTTTTACATTTAAACATTTAGAGTTATCAAAGTCAGCCTTAATTTCATCTGCATAAACCTGTAAAACAAATTGAAAATCAAAAATTTTGAAGGTCAGTGGACTTTTAGATTTAGAGCATTTTGATATATATGCTTTAAAAATATACTCAAATAATCGGTATATTCCAATGGCCATTAAAAGCAAAAATCCTAAAATTGAAGGAAGATTGCCAGGAAGAAAGCTTTTAAATATAGATCCAATAAATAAAGAACAAGCAAGGGTAAGAGTACATACTAAATTTATTATTATTGTAGATAAAGGTGGTATACGAATTTTAGAAGTACCATAAGCAATACTTGCAACAAAGGAATCGATACATAAAGAGGATACTAATAATAAGGATTCAAGCATAAATATTACCTCATAAGTTTCTAGATACAATTCATAATATGGAAAAAAACTACTTTTAGTTACAAAATCAGAGTTTTTTTAATTATAAAATAAAGTTATAGTAAAATTAAATGGATTCATTAAAAATAATTGAAAAAAATATAAATAGCATGTAAACTATAACAAAGAATAGTAAACAATAAATAATAATAAAATATTATAATTAATAGGAGTGAATCATTAAGATGGAACTTAAAAAAGTAATATTTGGAATTATTGGAACAAGCAAAATTATGGTGGAAATTAGAAAACAAATACGATTAGTATACCTAGCAGATTTTAAATAAATATTTTATGTTATAATTTAAGAAGAAACAAATTACATAATATTATTATACAAATGGAGGAAAGAACATGTACAAACTAATTGCATTAGATATGGATGGAACATTACTTACTACGGATAAGAAAGTCTCAGAGAAGACTGAAACAGCTATAAAAGCAGCAGAAGCAAAGGGTGTTAAAATAGTATTAGCATCAGGAAGGCCATTGCTTGGACTAAATAGGTATTTAGAGGAACTGGATTTGTTAAAAGGTGAAGATTACGTACTTAGCTTTAATGGAGGATTAGTTCAAAATACTAAGACTGGCGAAGTTGTATCAAAGGTTTCGCTAAAAGGATCAGATTTAAAAAATATATATAAAATAAGTAAAGAACTTAATATTAATATTCATGCCTTTTCTGCAAAAGATGGATTAATAACACCTAAAACTAGTCAATATACAGAACATGAAGCAAAATTAAATGGAATTGATTTTAATATAAAGGATTTTAATGAAGTAGATGATGAAGAAGATATCATAAAAGTTATGATGATAGATCCACAAGAAATATTGGATCCAGCTATAGAAAAACTACCTAATGAAATTTATGAAAAATATAGTGTATTTAAAAGTTCACCTTACTTTTTAGAATTTACGCATAAAGAAGTAGATAAAGGGCTTGGATTAAAAAGACTTGGCGAACATCTTGGAATAAAGAGAGAAGAAATAATTGCGTGTGGAGATGCGGGCAATGATTTTTCTATGGTTAAGTATGCTGGTCTTGGTGTTGCTATGGGAAATGCAATTCCAGAAGTTAAAGAAGTGGCTGAATTTATTACTACATCAAATGATGAAGATGGAATAGCAAAGGTAATAGAAAAATTTATTTTAAATCAAACTATATAGATTAATGTAAAGAGTACGAATATAATATATATGAATGCACAGAGTTTGACCTGTGCATTCAGAAAATAACAACAAGCATTCTAAAGGAGGGTTATAAAAGTATAATCCATATTTGGAATTATAAGGTAAATAATAGGAATTTTAGGGGGACGAGCTATGAGATTAGTTCCGATTGAATATGTAAGACCTAATACAGTGCTTGGCAAATCACTATTTGATATTGATGGTAGAATATTGCTAAGAGCTGGAGTGGTTTTAAGAGAAAATACAATTGCAAAAATAAAACAAATAAATATTTTGTCAATATATATAGTTGATAAATATAGCAATGAAGAAATTGAAGATATTATCAAACCAGAATTAAGGCAAAAGACAATTATAACTATAAAAGAAGCTTTTTCTAATATAGGACGACTTAATAAAACTAATCCAGAGAAAAATAGTGAAAGTGATTATACATGGCAAGAGCAAAGTTATTTCTATAATATAGGTAAAATGGCAGTGAATTTGATAGACGATATACTAAGTCATAAAGATGTAATGCTTGCACTAGTGGATATAAGAAGCATGGATAACTACATGTATTCTCATTCGGTAAATGTTGCAGTAATATCTCTTACCATAGGTATGGCATTTAAATTATCTAAAAAGAAATTAGAAGCTCTTTGCATTGGAGCTTTAATTCATGATATTGGGAAATCATTATTACCAACAGAAGTTTTAGATAAGCAGGATAAATTAAATGAAGAAGAAAAAGAAATAATGAAGCAACATCCAAGGCTTGGATATAAATATTTATCAAGTACATATAATATAAATAGTTTAAGTAAATTAATAGTGCTTCAACATCATGAGAGATCGGATGGAAAGGGATATCCAGATGGCATAAGTCAAGATAATATTATTGATTTATGCCATATTGTAAGTGTTGCAAATGCTTATGACAATTTATCAACAGACTTGCCAGAAAAAAGAGCAATGTTTCCAAGTGATGTTTTAGAATATTTAATGTCACATTCAGGAACAAAGTTTGATTATAATATTGTTAATGCTTTTTGTAGAATAGTAATTCCATTTCCAAAAGGAACTATTGTAGAAATTAGCACTGAAGAAATTGCTATAGTTGAAGAAACAACACCAGGATTTCCATTAAGACCAACTGTAAAGTTAATTGAAAGTCCTAGAGTAAGTAGGATAGGTATAAAAATTGATTTACTAAAAGAAATTTCAATAGTTATTACTAAAGTAAAATATGACGTACAATAACAATATATATACAATCAGTGGAAATCGTACTTATGAGGATAACCACCGAATTTAGATACATGTTTGTTTATATGACTAGGTATGGTGAATATGGAATTTAATGATGATTATAAGTAAAACTTGCATTGTGGGTATCTATATAGATACTAATAGTGAGAGTTCTGATCCCACCTAAAAATTTAATTATAAATGTCCAATGACCAATGCTCAATTATTAAGCATTGGTCATTGATAA
>Ga0302165_10000252_pt1 | contig 20955 bp, 21 predicted proteins | sample I_Fen_E3_2_FD_193499 | JGI IMG/M metagenome (GOLD analysis project Ga0302165, IMG submission 193499) | Peat permafrost microbial communities from Stordalen Mire near Abisko, Sweden - I_Fen_E3_2 | ecosystem: Environmental > Terrestrial > Soil > Wetlands > Permafrost | place: Sweden: Abisko...
ATACAAAGACCTAAACAGCCCTTGGTTTCATATGAAACCAAGGGCTTTTTAGGTCTTAGATTTATGACAAACTATGTAAAATAGTTTTGGTAAAATTAAACTTCAAAAAGTAAATCGCCATAAGATGGGAAAGGCCAAAATTCTTTGTCAACGATCATTTCAAGTTTATCAGCAGGAGTTCTTAAAGCAATCATTGCTGGTTTTACAATATCTCTAAAGTATTTTGCTTGCTCTTGCGCATCAGATATTGCATTTGCTTTTTCATCTGCAATTACAAGAGCAGAGATGGCAACTTTCATTTCTGATAAATATGATGAAATTTCATCAAGTAAAGATTTTTGAGTTGAAGCATCTGATCCAGCTTCTTTAACAGCTACTACTGAGTTAGCAAGTTCTGTTGTATATGCAATAACTGATGGAATAAGTTGCTTTCCAGCAATATCAATCATAGATTTTGCTTCGATATTAATAGCTTTTGCATAAGCCTCAAATTTTATTTCAACACGTGAGTGAAGTTCTGTTTCAGTATATACACCGAATTTTGAAAATACAGAAATTGCTTTTGGTGTAAGAAGTGTAGGAATTGCATCAACCATAGACTTGATATTAGGAAGTCCACGACGAGCAGCTTCAACTACCCAATCTTCTGAGTAACCATTTCCGTTAAATACGATTCTGTGGTGCTCTGAAGCTAACTTTTTGATTAAATCATGTACAGCTACATCAAAGTCTTTTGCTTTTTCTAATTCGTCTGCAATTTCACAGAAGCTTTCAGCTACGATAGTATTAAGAACAACATTAGCTGATGAAATAGAATCAGAAGAACCAACCATTCTAAATTCAAACTTGTTACCAGTGAAAGCAAATGGAGATGTTCTGTTTCTATCTGTTGCATCTTTGCGAAGGTTTGGAAGTGATTTAACGCCTGTATCTAAATCTGCCTTTTGAATACTGCTTGTAGCATCACCAGTACTGATTAACTGTGCAATTACATCTTCTAATTGTTCGCCAAGGAACATTGAGATAATTGCAGGAGGCGCTTCGTTAGCACCGAGTCTGTGATCGTTACCTACGCATGAAGCTGATTCTCTAAGTAAATCTGAGTGTATATCAATCGCTTTCATAATTGCTGTTAAAACTAATAAGAATTGAATGTTATCATGAGGAGTTTTACCAGGTTCTAATAGGTTCGTTCCGTTATCAGTTGTAATTGACCAGTTATTATGTTTACCAGAACCGTTAACACCTGCAAATGGTTTCTCGTGAAGTAAACATGTTAAACCGTGACGTCCGGCAACTTTTTTCAATGTCTCCATTGTTAGCTGATTGTGATCAACAGCGATATTACATTGTGCATAGATAGGAGCTAATTCATGTTGCGCTGGAGCAACTTCATTATGTTGTGTCTTAGCCGAAACGCCAAGCTTCCATAATTCTTTGTTAACATCCTTCATAAATGAAGCAATTCTTTCTCTAATAGCACCAAAATAATGATCTTCTAGTTCTTGTCCTTTAGGAGGCATTGCACCAAATAAAGTACGTCCAGAGAAAATCAAATCTTTTCTTTGTAAATATTTTTCTCTATCAACAATAAAGTATTCTTGTTCAGCGCCTACAGAAGGCATAACTTTTTTTGCTGTAGTGTTGCCAAATAATCTTAAAATACGAAGAGCTTGTATATTTAAAGCTTGCATAGATCTAAGAAGAGGAGTCTTCTGATCAAGTGCTTCGCCTGTATATGAACAAAATGCTGTTGGAATACAAAGAGTAGCACCTGAAGCATCTTCTCTAACAAATGCTGGTGAAGTACAATCCCATGCTGTATATCCTCTTGCTTCGAAAGTTGCTCTAAGTCCACCTGAAGGGAATGATGAAGCATCTGGTTCGCCTTTGATTAATTCCTTGCCTGAGAACTCCATAAGGATTTTCCCTGAAGCATTAGGTGCAGAAATAAATGAATCATGTTTTTCTGCTGTAATTCCTGTAAGTGGTTGGAACCAGTGAGTATAATGTGTTGCACCTTTTTCAATAGCCCACTCTTTCATTGCATTTGCAATGACATCTGCATCACTAAAACTTAAGTCAGCCCCATTTTCGATAGTTTCTTTTAGGTTTTGATAAACGTGTTTTGGTAAACGTTCTTTCATAATGGCGTCATTGAATACGTCCTCGCCAAAAATATCGGCTACATTGAACTTTTCACTCATAATATAATCATCCTTTCATAAATAAATTAATTTTAACGTGACTTATATAAAAAAGGCGGCCCTAACTAAAAGGGACGCCTTTGTCCTACTAAAGTAACACGTTATTTTTGGGTAAATAGATTAATTCTTAAAATTAATTAACCTTTAAATAAAATAACTCAATTTCAAACAAATAGCAAGTGCTTTTTATAAAAACTTAATATTATTAATAAAACAATGAATGATTCAAATGCTTTCATCCATGATGTCTTATCATTCTAAAGGAGACTCGCTAATAAATGTACCCTGTACAATGATTCGTTGTGTACCATCACTAGTACAGGTTGAAAAAGTGACAATCTGAGTTGCTAATGATACATCTACACCAGTATTATAACTAGATAATTGTTTCATAGATTGCGCATAATCCTGTAAAGAAGAAACGTTAGAAAAATTATATGTATAGGTATTACTGATGGGTTCACTAATATAGGCAGTGAAAATCTTATATTCAAGTAATTTATTTCCTGTATATATATAGAAGATATCGTTTCCTTGTGTTTGGTAAAACGAAGGCGTTAGATACTTACTTAATCCAGCAAACATACTACCGTTTTTCATGTTATGTCCATATATAATAACATGTGATGCTGCTAAACCATTCGTAATCCGATAATCTTCAAATAAAGCGCCAGCACCATTGTAATTCCTATTAAATGTATGCGTTAGATAATAGTCATTATCACTTCCTTGTGCGAGAGGGAGTTGTACATTAATTGAAGGAATATACAAATATCCCACACCTTCTGAATTGATATTTAATAAAGCTTGATGATCATACTTAAATGGCAATTGCTTTTCTTCTGCATTATCAGTAGTTGCAACTTCAACAGGTACAAGCACAGTATCGGCTATTGACTTGTATATATCATCACCTTGCTTATATTCCAGATAAATCTTTGCTAGCATAAATCCAGAATAAAGAAAAACAATTGCTGCAATAATCATTATTAAATATCGGATAACATTCCCCAAAGAAAGATTCTTTTTGCCTTTATGGTTATTTTTCTTGTGGGATCCATCTGAATCTTCATTATAATCGATTTTATCTGAATCATCATCCAAATCAGTATCGTCCAAATCAGTATCGTCCAAATCAGTATCGTCCAAATCAGTATCATCCAGATCAGTATCATCCAAATCAGCATGATCCAAATCAGCATGATCCAAAGCTTCAACATCCTTGATATCATCTGAATCAACGGTGTTTATGTGATTTTCTTTTTTCAAGTCTATATCGTTGTCTTTTATGTCCATAAAAGGTCTCCAATACTATGCTCTGTCGGCTGAACCAAAGAGCTCGATTTTTGCTTTTACAGTAGCTTTAATTGCTTCACAACCTGGGGTTAGAAGTTTTCTAGGATCAAAGCCTTTGCCCACAAGATCTTTACCAGATTCAATATAATCTCTAGTGGCAGCAGCAAATGAAAGTTGGCATTCTGTGTTTACATTGATTTTAGCAACACCAAGTGAAATTGCTTTACGGATCATATCAGAAGGAATTCCGGTACCACCATGCAATACTAATGGCATATTACCTGTAAGCTTTTTGACAGCTTCAAGTGTTTCAAAACTAAGACCTGCCCAGTTTTCAGGATATTTTCCATGAATATTACCAATACCAGCGGCAAGCATTGTAACACCGAGATCTGCAATTGATTTGCATTCTTGTGGGTCAGCACATTCTCCATTACCAATTACACCATCTTCTTCGCCACCAATAGCTCCAACTTCAGCCTCTAGTGAGAGTCCTTTTTCCTTACAAAGTTGAACAAGTTTTGTTGTCTTCTCAATATTTTCTTCGATTGGAAGGCTTGAACCATCAAACATTACTGATGAAAAACCTGCTTCAATACATTTTAAACAGCCTTCATATGAACCATGATCTAAATGAAGTGAGACTGGAACTGTTATATTTAAGTCGATTAGTAAACCTTCGACCATTCCAACAATTGTTCGATATCCGCCCATATATTTGCCGGCACCCTCAGAAACACCCAAAATCACAGGTGAATTCATCTCTTGAGCAGCCAATAATGTTGATTTTGACCATTCTAGATTATTAATATTAAAATGACCAACAGCATACTTTCCATCTCTTGCTTTACATAACATCTCTTTTGCAGAAACTAACATATAATACCTCCTAAGATAAATAATAATATAATTATACGCTATATTAATGAAAAATAAAAGTAAGAACTATTAAAATTGAAAAAGTTATTTATCGATATTGATTTATAGAAGTTTAATGTTATAATTAATGTAATAAATATAAAAATTAATTTTAGTTCCTAAATGCAGATTTAAATAGCATTGGGAAGAGAGGGAAAACTATTATGTATTTTTCAAATGCGATTAATAATGTATTTCTTACAATGAATTCAACGATTATAAATGGTGATAATGGGAGCTCTTTTCTACCATTTATTGGATTCCTACTGTTCCTTTTTGGAATCGTTATGATATTTGTGGGATTGATTTTGGTAAGTGCAGCAAAAAGAGAATGGAATGTATTTTATGCACCACATGATGCTCCGACAGAGGATGTTAAAGCGAAAAAGAAAAAAGGAGTTATGAAAGGCCGTGTAGTTTATATTTTAGGTATTTTAATGCTCGCAGCTTCTTTTTTTGTCAAATAAATATAATCTTAGACGTGAAAAAGCCCTCAATGAGGGCTTTTATATTTGTACGAGAATTGACAAAAAAACACCACCCACGTTGTTGTGGATGGTGAAAAGGGGAGGGAGTTGTTCTGTATTTAACAACTCAATTTATGAAAAATATTAAGGGATTATCAAATTAGTTAATTATTAGTTAGTTAATTATTATTTTGATATTATTATAAGTATAATGTTTAAAAATGAAGAAACAATGTTTATTATGTTAACTTTTATTGAATGTAATATGAACAAAGAATGAATGATACCTTTGACTTTTTAATGAAATGTAGTCTTTGTTTTTCGATTGTCATATTTATAAAATAAATATATAATATAAATAGTATGAATAATAACGGAGGAGGTATTAATAATGACGATTACATACAAATGTCATTCATGTGGTTCTGCTATGGAATTTGATGGTCCGACACAGACCTTAAAGTGCGATCATTGTGGTTTCAGCATTAGCGTTGAGGAGTATGAGCGACTATATGATGATAAAGGGGAAACGAAAGAAGATCAGTCGAGTGATAATGGTGTGAAAGTTTACCATTGCGAAAGTTGTGGGGCTGAACTTATAACTGATGAATTTACATCAGCAACAATATGCGGATTTTGTGGGAATCCTTCACTTGTTGAAGATAGGTTGTCAGGAGACTTTTCACCATCTCTTGTTATACCGTTTAAAATAAATAAGGAAAACGCGATAAATATTTATCAAAAGTGGATAAAAAAAGGACCGTTGACACCAAGAACATTATTTTCAAAGAGTACGATAGAAAAAATAACTGGTTTGTATGCACCATTTTGGCTCTATGATTATGAGTCTTCTGATTATATGGAAGCTGCGGCTACTAGAACAAGAATGGAAAGAGTTGGGGATTATGAATATATCTACACGGATCATTACTCAATATATAGAGAGGTAAATGCGAGTTTTGTACAGATTCCAGCAGATGCATCCGAAAAAATGCCAGATGATTCAATGGATAAGCTTGAACCGTTTGATTATCAAGAGATGACCGCATTTAAGATGCCATATTTGTCGGGATTTTTATCGGAAAAGTATAACTTTACCTCAGAAGAGATGGAAACGCGTGCAAGAGCACGAGCAGATCAATATATTACGGATATTACACGAAAAACGATTAATGGCTATTCAACTGTAAGTGTTTTGAAAAACGAGATCAGTGCGAGCAATACACATAATGATTATGCCTTGTTTCCTGTATGGATGCTTAATTACAAATTCAATGGTAAAGATTATCAATTCATGTTAAATGGTCAGACTGGAAAAATTGTGGCCGATAGACCGATTAGTACAAAGCGAGCGTTTGCTTGGTTTGGCATTATTACAGCGGCAACATTTGTTATCACTTTGATTGGAGGACTGTTCATATTATGAAAAAAATAAAATTAACAGTAATTTCAATGATTCTTTTGATTTGTGCATTTATGCTTATGGGCTTTGATTCTACACAGAAAAAAGTATATGATGATGCTGGAATCTTGACTAGTAGTGAAGAGAGTAAATTGCAGCAATTGTGCGTGGATACGGCGCAGTCGTCCAAAATTGATATTATTATAGTTACAACAGCAAACAATCAAGGTAAAACGGCGATGCAATACGCAGAAGACTTTTTCATGGCACATGATTTTGGATTTGATAAAAGCCATGGTGATGGGGTGCTGTTCTTGATAGATATGCAAGGCAAGGAAACTTACATTTCAACATCAGGAAGTGGAATTAGATATATATCAGATATAAGAATTGATAATATTATTACGGCAACTACGACCTATTTGAAAAAAAGTAATTACAACGGAGCATGTGAGACATTTGTTAATAAAATCGGTACTTATATGAAATCCTTGCCATCTTCAAGTGATCAAGAGGAAACTGGTAATAAAACGCTTTCAGAAAAGCTTCTGGATCATATCTTAATCAAAGTCTTAATAGCAGTTGTGGGAGGGGCAGTTGCGGTGATTGTTATGATGTTTAATGCAAAAGCAAAGATGACAGTCGGATGCCAAACCTATGTGAAAGACCATAATTTTGATATTAGAGATACAAGAGATATTTTCATTAATACAACAGTAGTAAAACATAAGATAGAAACCAATAATGGAAGTAGCAATGGTGGCGGAAGTTCCCATAGCGGTAGCGGAGGTCACAGCTTCGGTGGCGGTGGCGGAAAATTCTAATCCATCATAATAAAAAATCCACATATATATATCCAAACATTTATTCTTATAGAAATAATAAGATAGAAGTCGGATATGTATATGTGGATTTTTATTTATTTGTAAAATCAATAATTATAATGTTTTTGGTTCTGGATATTCCACGCCAAATGTTTCTACAACGACAGTTTTCATAGTCGGTGTTTTCTTTGGTTTATCATTCCAATCAACATCAAGTGCAGCAATTGAATTTAGTACATCAACACCTTCTGTTAATTTTCCGAATGCAGCATATGCGCCGTCAAGATGTGGAGCTGGTGCATGCATAACAAAAAATTGTGAACCTGCTGAATCTGGGTGTTGAGCACGTGCCATTGAAAGAATTCCGATGTCATGCCTTATATCATTTGGGAAACCATTTTGACTGAATTCACCAGGAATTGCATAACCAGGACCGCCGGCCCCTGTTCCTTGTGGATCACCGCCTTGAATCATAAAGCCAGAAATTACTCTGTGAAAGACTAGTCCATCATAAAAACCTTTCTTTATAAGACTAATAAAATTATTAACAGTATTTGGTGTTATCTGTGGGTATAGTTCAGCTTTCATAACATCGCCGTTTTCCATTGTAATTGTTACTATTGGATTTTGATTTGCCATATTATATTCCTTTCGTTAAAACGAGTTTATGAGTTATATCTTATATAAGAAATGATTAATTGTCAAATCGTATTCAATAAAATATCTCAAATTTGTAGTTGCATTTTGTTTCATATTAAAGCTCGAATGCATATCTTATAAATTTGACAGCATTATCTTTGTGTGTAGAGGTTGATACAACACCATAACAAGGTCTAGTCATAGTTAAGTTAGTTCCTGTTTTGACACGAGTAGAAGTAAGGTCAACCGCGATTGGAATCTTTGTCCCATCTGTTGTAGTATAATATACTAAATAATTAGAAAGTTTGCTTAATTCATCAGCGGTAAGAAGTTCAGTCAAATCGGTTAAAAACAATTCATCATCGGAAGAGTAGAAGGGAATATAATCATATTCGCTTAAATAACCATCAATTGATTTTGCAGTGGCCATAGCTACAATCTTTTGTGTACTATAATAAGAATCTTGGTCACCAGTCTGCTGTTTAAGCGTATAATTGTTATCAAAAATAACGCGTTTATTTTTTCCGTCAATTCCTAAATACTTAGTGAACTCTTGCGTTAAAATGTCTTTATGATCACTAAATCCAGTCATATTTCCATCAACAACAACGGTTGTGAAAACAGCGTTATAATTATTCTGCATAAACATGAATACGAAGCAGACAATGGATGCAATTGCAATAATTGTACCAATGATATGTATTTTATAATAATCCCAAATATATTCTTTCTTTTCAGCCCAGGTCATGGTTTTTAACTTTTTGTTTTGAACCTTAATTTCATCGCGCAAACTTGCATTTTCAGACATGATATTTCCTTCCTAATCATCAAAATAATGTGTGTTAACCTTACTAAGTTTACCATATTTAATCCTTAATCACATCGTTTTTATAAATATTTAATAATAATCTTATAAATGGCCTTTGATTTTTAGTGGAATATACTATATAATCTTATTTATGTTGAGTTTTACTTAAGTAGTTGTAAAGGAAAGAGGATAAAATGGGAAAGTTTTTTGATATTGAAGGTCGCTTTTTTAGAGGTATGACAAAGGTTGCAGATTTCATTATTTTAGATATACTTGTGTTGATTTTTTCGATACCTATTATTACAATAGGTCCAGCGCTGACTGCAGCATATTATGTGGCTTTGAAAGAAGTGAGAAACGAAGAAGGATATGTAATTAAAAGCTTTTTGAAAGCCTTCAAACAAAATTTCCTACAAGGCTTCTTACTTGAATTAATCACTTTTGGAGCAGCGGGTCTATTATATTTTGATATTACTATCGCATATAAATGGGCACATGCAGAGCAGAGCACTGTTGCAAATTTGTTGTTTTATGTTTTACTTGGTTTTTTGGTTGTTGTTTTTATAATAATAATATATATCTTTCCAATGCTTGCTAAATTTGATAATAAAACAATTAAATTTGTTATTAATTCACTGGTAATGGGAATGAAACATTTACCACAAACAATTGTCATGCTTGTTATTACAGGCTATCTTGCATATACTACAATTACATATCCGCCATTCATTCTTTTTTCTATTGCAATATCTTTATATATCAATGCGTATATATTGGTAAGAATATTTAAGGTATACACCACACCAAAAGAAAAAGAAGATAAATCTGAGGCATATCATATTGATATGTATTAGAAAGACAACTTATCAATGAATTTACTAATAAATTAAAATAAAATGGAGACAATTGTTGTATATATAGCAATTGTCTCCATTTTATTTTGTGTAATATTATATTAATTCAGCTATGATTTACTATTATCAGAAATTTGATCAGTGTACAGTTGATTACATCCAGTCCAAATGGTTGATATATAATATAATGTACATAGTAATGTTACTGCTTGCAGACCAATCGATAAAAGTGAAATAGTAGAAACAAAGGCTATGTAACTTATAAATATAAAACCACCAAGGATCGCCCAAGTAACTCTAAAGTTTCGAGTGAGTGCTGCTTTATCCTGCATCTTTGCTTCCAACATTATGCTTTCTGTGAAATAATAAGTAAAGTAAATTGAAAAGATTGTAATCAGACCTTTTGTAAATGTGTCAACACTAACAGAACCTTCTCCGAAATCAATAAAGTTAAGAGCCTGCACAAAGATAGAAACAATCAGCCCCTTGATTGCTGTATTTTTACTCTTCTTAAATAAATTATTTCGATGAACGAGTGGAATAATACCAATAAGAATTAGTATATATCCGATTATATCTGAAAATAAATCAATTCGCACATCGCCAATTTTGATGGTAAACTCTAAAATTTGAAACAATAGGCCAGCCAATATTAATGTGATATTTTTCTTGCTCATTTAAGAAACCTCCATAATAAATGTACTTTAAGTATCTATATCTTCATATAATAGTGTAAAATATTTACAAGGTCAATCAGTTTATAAAAAATTAACTTTTAAAAAAATGATTTATTATAAAAAATATTTTTACTTACATAAAATAACACTTGTTTTTTAAAGTGAGATTAGGTAAAATTAAAAAGATAGTTAAATTTAAAAGTATGTTAATATATTACATATAATGTGCCGAATAAATAGATAGTATAAAAAACAAGATTTGTAAAGGAGCGCGCGTTTATGACAATCTCAAGAGTGAGTCAACCATATTCAAGTTATTCTAATAAAATAGATACTTCATCTACTGATGCACAAGTGAAACCGATTAGTCAAGTGAATCAGCCACTCCCAGTAGAACCATCAATCTCTTTGGATGAGCCATCAAAGCAACAGGATACAGAAACACTAAAATCATCGCGAACAGGAAATCTTGAAAAAATTATATTCGATTTTAAGAAGAATAATGAATTCAATCTTGTAGGTGCGCAAAGTAAGGCAGAAGATTTGGATGTTGATCAGGCTCTTTCGGATATGAAAAAAGACTCGGTATTAGATCAATACAAATTCTTCGTTAAATCATCGCTAGTTAATGATACAGATGGTAGCGTAAAACAGATCATAAAACGTTAATATATAGAAATGTTAAATATCTACTTGCAATCACAAAAACAATATTGTATAATACACTTTGTCGTCACGGTATTGGGCTTTCGCCAAATGGTAAGGCACAGGATTCTGATTCCTGCATTTAGGGGTTCAAGTCCCTTAAGCCCAGTTAAAAAATCCCTCGCAATTATGCGGGGGATTTTTACGTTTGACGAATTGAAGTTTAGAAGATATAATTAAATATCATGGAGATGTATCGAAGTGGTTATAACGAGACTGACTCGAAATCAGTTTGTCGTATTTATGCGGCACATGGGTTCGAATCCCATCATCTCCGTTGGTTACACAATTACTGAGTAAGGCAAAAGCGGAATCATTTCAAGCAAGAGTAAGCTTGTTTGTTTTCATTTTTATGCACAAGTGAAAGGACTAGAATATGTATTCATTTGATAGTATGGTTAGATATAGTGAAACAGATCAGAATGAAAAGTTATCTGTTACTGGTTTAGTTAATTATTTTCAGGACTGCAGTTCTTTTCAATCAGAAACGTTACATATAGGTGCACAAGAGTTAGCTGAGGCTCATAGCGGTTGGGTGTTATCTTCGTGGCAGATTGTTATTAATCGTATGCCTCAAATTTTAGATCGTGTTAAAATTAGTACTTGGGCATATGATTTTGAAAAATTTTTTGGGAATCGAAACTTCACTTTGACAGATAAAGATGGAGAGGTTATTGCATGCGCAAACTCTTTGTGGGTATTTATCAATACTGACACTGGTCGTCCGGTATTACCAGAAAGCAGATTTAAGGATGCATATATCCTTGAAAACAAATATGAAGATATGAATTACGAAGGACGAAAAATAGCTGTGCCAGAAGAAATGAAAAAAATGGAAAGCTTTCGTGTGAGAAAATGTAATTTAGATACATTTAATCATGTAAATAACGTACAATATATACAAATGGCAGAAGAATATTTGCCAGAAGGTTTCAAGGTTGGACAGATAAGGGCAGAATATAAGGTTTCCGCAATATATGGAGATGCAATTTGTCCATATGTTCAAACGAAAGAAGATGAAAGATTCGTTGTGGATTTGCAAAATGAAGCAGGGAAGACGTTTGCATTGATTGAATTTGCCAGGGCAATAGTTTAGGTAATAAGTTGAACGATAAATAATATAACACGAATAATAATTTAATAAGGTTACCAGTTATCAGGAAGAATGATATTAGCAATAGAAGCAGTAATGCTGGAAAGAGGATTAATGATAGAAAGAGTAGTGCCACTAGAAAGAGGATTATTGATAGAATTAGGAATGAAACAATCTTTAAACGTTGTAAAAGAAACAGATTTTGGTGTGTATTTGGGAACTGAAACGGAAAAAGTTCTTCTTCCAAAAAAACAAGTGCCAGAAGGTACTCAAATTGGAGACGCAATTGATGTTTTTATTTATAGAGATTCAAGTGACCGTTTAATTGCTACAACGAATGAACCATTGATTGAATTAAATCAGCTTGCAACTTTGAAAGTTGTTGAAGTAGGCGATATAGGTGCATTCTTAAACTGGGGCTTGGAAAAAGATTTACTTTTACCTTTTAAAGAACAAACAGTCAAGGTTGAAGAAGATGATGAATGCTTAGTAGCATTATATATAGACAAGAGCAGTAGATTATGTGCAACAATGAAGGTATACGATTACCTTGAAAATGGAAGCGATTATATTAAAGACAGCCATGTAAGTGGAACAATTATTGAAATTAATCCTGATTTTGGTGTGTTTGTGGCAATTGATAATAAGTATTATGGAATGATTCCAAGGACAGAATTGTTTGATAATATGAAAGTTGGTGACCATATTGACGCCAGAGTAACTAAGGTTAGAGATGATGGCAAGTTATTAATCAGTATGAAACAAAAGGCATACATTCAAATGGACGAGGATTCAAAATTAATTCTTGATGAGCTAGGCAAGAATGGTGGAAGATTGCCATTTACAGATAAAGCAGATCCAGAACTGATTAAAACAAAGTTTCATATGAGTAAGAATGCATTTAAAAGAGCTATCGGTAGATTATTAAAAGAAAAAAAGATTATAATTAAGTCAGATTCGATTCAAGAAATCTAGCAGTTTATTATGTGGAATAGAACTTTGTAATGTAAAGTTCATCAAATAATTATTTAAAATTTAGGAGGATAATCATGCAGAAAGTAATTAGTACAGACAAGGCTCCAAGTGCAATTGGACCATATTCACAAGCAATTGAAATCAACGGGATGGTGTATACATCAGGCGCAATTCCAGTTAATCCATCAACAGGAGAAATCCCTGAAGGAGTTGAAGCACAAGCGAACCAAGCATTTGGCAATTTATGTGCATTGGTAGAAGAGTCAGGCTCAAAGGTTGAAAATATTGTTAAGACAACAGTGTTCATTAAAGATATGAACGATTTTGGTAAAATTAACGAAATATACAAAAAGTATTTTAAAGAGCCATTTCCAGCTCGTTCATGTGTAGAAGTAGCAAGACTGCCTAAGGATGTATTGCTTGAAGTTGAAGCGATAGCATGGAAATAGTGGGGAAAATCTATGTGCAAAAAGGTAAATAGATTATTCCCAGTACTTATGCTATGTTATATCGGCGGTTCTTATTTGATTAGTTATTTGTTACATGGAAGGTCAACACCGATATGGTTTTCTCTAATAGAAAGCCAACTACTTATTTTAGTACCAGTGATATTGTTTGTTTTATTTCAAAAAATCAATGTAGCAAAATGTCTTCCGTATAAGATATTAAAGCCACTAGATGCATTGCTGGCATTGTTGTTTGGATATTCATTAATTCCGTTAATGATACTTTTGAACTATGTTTCATTGCTGTTTTCGACAAATAAAATCCAAGAGGCGACTAGCGCACTTATGGAGTATCCATTTTTTATGCAACTATTTTTTATTGCGGTAATACCTGCGTTTGTTGAGGAATTTGTTTTTAGAGGAATCTTTTATCATTCGTATAGAAAAAATGGAATCCTTGGAGCTGCAATATTGAGTGGATTTATATTTGGAGTTGTTCATTTAAATATTAACCAATTTGTTTATGCATTTGTGCTAGGAGTGATTTTTACATTGCTAGTAGAAGCGACAGGATCTATGTTGACTTCTATGATTGCTCATTTTGCGATTAATTCATATTCGATAATGATAATACAACTGATACCGGATTCACTAAAAAACAGTGCTAACGCAAATTCGGTTATGCAATCGATGACGTTACAGACAACAATTATGACGATTTGTTTATTAGCAATATTTGCATTTGCTTTTGGTCTAGTAGCATTTATAATATATAAACATCTCGCAAAAAGAAATAACCGTTGGAATTACATCACAAAAGAAATAAGTAAAGGCATAAAACCACAAAATGGAGAAAAGTTTGCTACGATTCCTTTGATCGTTACGTTACTTCTATGTGTAGGATATATGTTATATATGGAATATTTTATTTAACAAGCGATAGATTATCAAAAAATAGGCAAATGACTAGAATATTCTAATCATTTGCCTATTTTTAAATTTATGCAGAGTAATCAATGTTTTGACCAAGATTTGGAGTTACAGAAGATTCCATTATCTTAAGCATTCCGTCACCGGCTTGCTTTAAAGAATCAAGACTTTTTCCCAGGACTGCAATACCAACATCTGAACTTAACTTTGAAGTACTCATTGCCATTGATAATGATGCTATATCCATATCAATACCTCCGTCTAAACTGTTGTAAGTAGTATCTTTTACAATATAATTATACTTTAAATGTTTATTAATAACAAGAGATTTAAAAATAGTATAAGATTTACTAAAATTGGAAATTACTATGCAGACAGACAATCAGAATATTGTTATAATGATTTATGCGTGTGAAATGATTGATTGAAAGGGGGTTAATATGAAAAAGTTAAACAGACAAAAAATAATAGAAAAAATAAGACCTTTTTTGCTTGTTGCAATTGGAACGTTACTTATGTCAATCGCCTATGTTTCGATATATGATTCGGCTAGTATGGTCACTGGTGGATTTGCTGGTATTGCGATTATCGTAAAGGATAAAACCACATTTTTGGTTGAAGGTGGAATACCATTGTGGGTAACAACGATAGTACTAAATATTCCTGTGTTTATTATTGCATATATCATAAAAGGGAAACATTTCGTAGGAAGAACATTATTTGCAACTATATTTTTGACGTTCTATATGGCAATATTACCAAAGTTTTCATTAACGCAGTCAGACTTGCTATTGGCAGCAGTGTTTGGCGGAGTGTTTAACGGCGCTGGAATTGCAATGGTACTTTTGTCATACTCAACAACAGGAGGAACGGATTTAATTGCATCAATTATTCAACATTATGTAAAGCATGAATCAATAGCACGAATCATGCAGTTATTAGATGGAGCAATTGTAATATTTGGAGCATTTATTTTTGGCATACAAAAAAGCCTTTATGCAGTGATTGCCATATATGTGACAACACTGGTGTCTGATAGGGTAATTGACGGACTTAAATTTGCAAAAGGAATTTTTATTATTTCAGAGAAATATAATGAAATATCACAGTGCATTATAGAGGAAATAGGGCGTGGAGTTACTATTTTAAAGGGAACCGGTAAGTTTTCCAATAAGGAAAGACCAGTCATATTTTGTGTCGTTTCCAAAAAGCAAAGTATTGAAATTAAGAGAATTGTGCAAATATATGATCCCAATGCATTTATTATAGTAAATGATGTGAGAGAAGTAATGGGAGAGGGTTTTGTTAAAAATACACAGAACAATTAATTTTATAGTGAATTTGCCTAAATTCTTAAAATATAATTTGGTAAAATGCAATATGGTATTTATTGTTATGTTATTGTATTATAATCAAAGTTAGTTAATTAGACGTTGCGTAAAAAAACGCGATGTAATATTAGGAGGATTTAAAAAATGGCAAGTTTATCACTTAAAAATGTATGCAAAGTATATTCTAATGGATTTGTAGCAGTAAAAGATTTTAATCTTGAAGTAGCTGATCAAGAATTTATTATTTTCGTAGGCCCATCAGGTTGTGGCAAATCAACAACACTTCGTATGATCGCTGGTCTTGAAGAGATTAGTTCAGGCGAATTATGGATTGGCGATAAGTTGGTTAATGATGTAGAACCTAAAGATAGAGATATTGCAATGGTATTCCAGAATTATGCATTATATCCACATATGTCAGTATATGACAATATGGCATTTGGACTTAAGCTAAGAAAAATACCTAAGGCACAAATAGACAAGTCAGTTCATGAAGCAGCAAGAGTACTTGATATTGAGCATTTGTTAGATCGTAAACCAAAAGCTTTATCAGGTGGACAAAGACAACGTGTTGCTATGGGACGTGCAATTGTTCGTAATCCTAAGGTTTTCCTTATGGATGAACCTTTGTCAAACTTAGATGCAAAACTGAGAGTTCAGATGCGTATCGAAATCTCAAAGTTACATCAGAGACTTGCAACAACATTCGTTTATGTAACACATGATCAGACAGAAGCTATGACACTTGGTACAAGGATCGTAGTTCTTAAAGATGGTATCATTCAACAAGTAGATTCTCCACAGAATCTTTACAATACACCTAATAATCTTTTCGTTGCTGGTTTTATCGGATCACCTCAGATGAACTTGATTGATGCAAAAGTTGTTCAAGATGGTTCAGCTGTTAAACTTGAATTAGGAACTAACTATTCAATCACACTTCCAGAAGCCAAAGGTAAGAAAGTTATTGAAGGTGGATATGTTGGTAAAACTGTTGTTGCTGGTATTCGTCCAGAAGATGTACATGATGAAGAACTATTTATTTCATCATCACCAAACAGTATTATTGAAGTACCTGTCAAAGTGTATGAATTATTAGGAGCTGAAGTTAACCTTCATTTTGATCTTGATGGCGCTACATATACTGCTAAAGTTAATCCTCGTACAACAGCTCGTGCTGGCGATGTGATTAAGTTTGCAATAGATTTAGCTAAACTTCACGTATTTGATAAAGAAACAGAGCAAGTTATTGTTCACTAAGAAACACTTTAATTAGAAGAATATGTAAATTTTTGAGGAAATGTATAGAAATTATGCATTTCCTCTTTTAATTTTCCTCGTTTTGCATTACAATAGAGGAAGATATAAAATATTGGGAGAAAGGATTTCAAAATAATGATTTCTAATCAAATATTGCAAAATACGATTGATGGATTAAAGTCTATTACAAGAATTGACTTATCTGTTGTTGATACGGATGGTCAAATTGTAGCATCAACATATCCAGAGTCAGATGGATGTGAAGCTGAGGCCTTGTCTTTTGTGGATTCCCCTGCGGATAGCCAGGTGGTTCAAGGACATCAGTTTTTTAAAGTTATGGATGATCAACATTTAGAATACATTTTACTTGCAAAGGGAACTAGTGACGATGTATATATGATTGGTAAAGTTGCTACTTTTCAAATCCAGAGTCTACTTGTTGCATACAAGGAAAGATTTGATAAAGATAATTTTATAAAAAATCTTTTATTGGATAATTTATTACGGGTTGATATTTACACTAGAGCAAAAAAACTTCACATTGATACAGAAGCTAAGAGAGTCGTATATATAATAGAGACTAAGCATGAAAAAGATACAAATGCACTTGAGACAGTTAGAACTTTATTTGCATCTAAGTCTAGAGATTTCATTACCGCAGTTGATGAGAGAAATATTATTCTTGTCAAAGAAGTTAAAATTGGCGAAACTTATGAAGATCTTGAAAAAACAGCTGCAGTTATTATTGATATGTTAAATACAGAAGCGATGAGTACCGCTCATATTTCGTATGGTACAATCATTAATGATATCAGAGAAGTTTCAAAGTCATATAAGGAAGCGAAGATGGCCCTTGATGTTGGTAAGATTTTTTATAGCCATAAGAATGTTGTTGGTTATAGTAAGCTTGGAATTGGTAGATTGATATATCAACTTCCAATACCATTGTGTCAGATGTTCATCAAAGAGATATTTGAGAACAAATCTCCGGATGATTTTGATGAAGAGACTTTATCAACGATTAATAAGTTCTTTGAAAACAGTTTGAATGTTTCTGAAACATCAAGACAGTTATATATTCATAGAAACACACTTGTATATAGATTGGACAAGCTTGAGAAGAGCACTGGGCTCGATTTACGCGTATTTGATGATGCTATTACATTTAAGATAGCATTAATGGTTGTTAAGTATATGAAGTACATGGAAAGCAGAGATAATTACTAATTAATTTAAACAATGTATTGGGCTACAAGTTGATTATGGACAAGAGCCCAGTATATTTAAAATCATGGAGGCAAATATGATAATTGTAGAAAATATTTCAAAAACATATTCATCAGGCGCTCCCGCACTTAATGGCGTTGATTTAAGAGTCGAAAAGGGCGAATTTGTTTTTGTTGTTGGAAATAGTGGATCTGGAAAATCAACATTAATCAAATTATTGTTGAAAGAACTAGAACCTACTACAGGTAAGATTTATGTAAATAAGAAATTTTTGAACAAAATCACTAGAAAAAGACTCCCAATGGTAAGAAGAGATATTGGAGTTGTATTTCAGGATTTCCGTTTATTAACTGATAGAAACGTATTTGAGAATATTGCATTCGCACAAAAAGTCGTAGAAGCACCCGCTAGACAGATTAGAGGCCAAGTACTTGCAATGCTTTCGATGGTTGGATTGTTGGATAAGTACAAGTCATTTCCGAATGAACTTTCAGGTGGTGAGCAACAAAGAGTTGCCATTGCAAGGGCATTAGTGAATAATCCGTCTATTTTACTATGTGACGAGCCTACAGGTAACCTTGATCCAGTGAATTCATGGGAAATCATGAAGATTCTGGATGAGGCTAATAAGAGAGGAACAACGGTTTTAGTTGTTACTCATAATATGGAAATCGTACAAGCGATGAAGAAACGTACAATCACTATGAGTGGTGGAAAAATAATTAGTGATGTAGAAAAGGGTGGATATTTCTATGAGGATTAGATCTTTAGCATATAATATAAAGCAAGGTTTGAAAAACATTTATCGAAATAGAATGTTTTCACTTGCGTCAATTGCAACGATATCAGCTTGCTTATTTTTGTTTGGCGTTTTTTATGCCATTGTAACAAATTTTCAATATATGGTTCAGAAAGCCGAAAGTTCAGTATGCGTTACTGTGTTTTTTGATGAAGGTATGACTGATCAACAAATTCAAGATATAGGTAAAAATATAGAAGGCCGCGTCGAGGTTTCGAACATTCAATTTACTTCTTCAGACGAGGCTTGGAATAATTTTAAAACAGAGTATTTTGGACAATATGCAGATTTGGCTGCAGGATTTAAAGATGATAATCCGCTCGCAAATTCCGCTTCCTATGCAGTATATTTAAATGATGCATCTATGCAGACAACTTTGGTTACCTATCTTGAAAATATGGATGGAATTCGCCAAGTAAATAAGTCGGATATTACGGCGAGCAGTCTTTCTAGTGTGGCGGTCTTGGTTGGTTATGCATCGGTGGTGATTATTGTAATATTATTAGCGGTATCCATTTTCCTAATTACGAATACAATTGTAATTGGTGTAACCGTTCGTAAGGAAGAAATTTCTATTATGAAGCTGATTGGAGCAACGGATATGTTCGTGGATGCGCCGTTTATAGTAGAAGGTTTAACGATTGGTATACTTGGGTCATTGTTTCCACTGATATTATTGCATTATTTATATAGTAATTTAGTAGGATTTGTTTTAAATAAATTTTCACTTCTTAATAATATTTTAGCGTTTTTACCAAGTGAAAAAGTATTTGCAACTCTAATTCCTATATCAATTGGTTTAGGTATTGGAATTGGCTGTATTGGTAGTTATTTAGCATTGCGTAAGCATGTTAATGTATAAGACCATATAGTCAGGATGAAAATAAAAAATAGCTATCATGATGATAGCTATTTTTGTTAAAAGGGATTTTGATTTTTGATTAAAATCCTTGAAGGAGAAACAAATGAAACTTTGGATAAGAAAACGAATTATATCTGTATTGTTAATATTTGTGATGATTCTGCCGTATGCAGTAATCGCTACGGGTACAACGACAAGTGATCTTAATAGTGCACAGGATAAAAATAGTAGTTTGGAGAAACAGATAGAGGAAACAAATGCACAGATTGCACAGTTGGCAAAAGATGCAACAGATACAGAATCATATATCAAGTCAATTGATGAAAAAATGGGACAGGTCGATAGTGCGGTTAATGCTTTGAATGCTCAAATAGAGGATAAACAAACACAGATTAAAGATAATCAAGAATCACTTGCAAAGGCGAAAGTTGATAGTGTTGAGCAGTATGCATCGATGAAACTTAGAATACAATATATGTATGAGCATGAAACAGAGTCTTATATTGAAATTATGCTTTCTTCAAAAGATATGGGAGATATGCTTAATAAGGCTGAATACATAAATAAAATAACGGACTATGACAGAGAAATGCTCGTAAAATATGCGAATACAGAAAAAACAATAGAAGATACACAAGTAGCGTTGCAAAATGAACAAACAGAACTTGAGAATTCCATGGCTTCGATTGAAGCACAGAAAAATTCGTTAAAGTTAGTTCAAGATTCGAAGGCAGCAGAACTTAAAAAGTTAAGTGCACAAACATCACAAGCAAATGCAAGTGTGTCACAGCTACAAAAAGATAAAAAATCTCAAGAATCTGAAATTGCCGCAATGGAAGCTGAAATCAAAAAAGCAGAAGAAGCAGCCAAAGCAACTGGCTCGGGTCCAGCTGTGAATTATGATGGCGGTAGGTTTTTATGGCCGGTTCCATCTTCTCATAGAATAACATCATATTTTGGCGAGATGGAGGACAGAAATGTATCGCATAATGGCCTTGATATTGGAGCAGCAACATCTGGTGTGATTGGAGATAAAATAGTTGCAGCATATGATGGCGTTGTAACAATTGCTGCATATAGTTCTTCAGCAGGTAATTGGATATGGATTAATCATGGAGATGGATTATATACAGTATATATGCATACGTCCCAAATGCTTGTTTCGGTAGGTTCGAAGGTTACTAAGGGCCAGGTTATTGCATTAATGGGAAACACTGGAAATTCAACGGGAGCGC
>Ga0302165_10000255_pt1 | contig 20885 bp, 8 predicted proteins | sample I_Fen_E3_2_FD_193499 | JGI IMG/M metagenome (GOLD analysis project Ga0302165, IMG submission 193499) | Peat permafrost microbial communities from Stordalen Mire near Abisko, Sweden - I_Fen_E3_2 | ecosystem: Environmental > Terrestrial > Soil > Wetlands > Permafrost | place: Sweden: Abisko...
AAGTTGAAGAACCTGAGGTGCATTTAAGTCGAACCTTAACCTGATTCCAAATCACTCCTGATTTTGTTTCATTTTTTGAAAACCATCACACCGGAGTGGTTTCCGAATTCTAACGCAATCCATTCATGGATCAAAGATATTTCAAAGAGGGTTGAGAGGGGGTTGAGAGAGGGTTCAATGAGGTTTACCCCTCCTAACCCTCAACCAACCCTCAATGAACCCTCAATGAACCCTCTCTCAACCCCGAATAAATAGAGTCTTAGAGGCTGTTCAAAAAAGTGTGTCTTAATTATTAATCCATTAAAAAGTAATAAGTCATTTCCCTTCCAGCCTGAAAATTCAAATAAGATTTCCACCAGTTAAAACAATAAGACTGGGATGAGTCGTTTTTGGGGTCTTAAAAAAGTAAAAGGATCACTTTAAATACGACATTAATTTTTAATTACTACTAAAGTGTCTATTAAAATCGTATTATCATTTTTCTCTACCTATTTGACCATTTTGTCCCTATACCTTAAATTCTAATTGTGTATTTTTGTAAAATTGATTGATTCATTTAAACAACAATTCGACTAAGCAATTTATAATGAATAATTCATATTATATATTTTAAAACTTTTAAATCTAAAACAGAATGAAACTTAAAACAAAAATCAGATTAATTTTACTTATATCCACCACAAACCTAATTTCTGTTAGTGCTCAAAACTTTGAACTTCCAAACAAATTGGCAGGTCAGGTTTTTGAGCTCCATCAACCGGATTATAAATTAAGTCCATTTACCGGAATGACACGCCAGCATTGGAAAGATGCTTCCCTTTATATTTTAAAAGGTGCTTTTAGCTATATTCATTCGTTGGACGATCCAATGAAATTTCCAAAGCAAGTTGGCAAAAGTTATCCAAGAAATGATGGACAGATACCAACTGAAAAATTGGAAGGACTTTGTCGAACCTTATTTTATGCCACCCCATTATTAAAAGACAATCCGGATTTGGTAATAAATAATATCAAGGTAGCAGATTATTATCGGTATCAAATCACGAAGCTGATTGATCCATCGAGTTTAAGCTATATAAAACCCAGAGCAGAAAATGGGGGCCCGAGTCAGAATCTTGTGGAATTCGGGGCATTGTCAATATCATTATTAGCTATTCCTGAAGTGCTTTGGGAGCCACTTACTCAATCTGAAAAAGATAAATTAGCCGCTACTATGATAAGTTATGGTGATGGACCTACAGTGCCTTCTAATTGGAAATTCTTCAATATTTTTGTGCTTAGCTTTTTTGAAAGTAAAGGATATACTATCAACAAAAATCTATTGAAAGAATATTTGCAAAAGACGCTCGACCATTACCGTGGTGAAGGTTGGTACAATGATAACCCTGCTTACGATTACTACAGCATGTGGGCTTTCCAGATGTATGGAATGGTATGGTCTGAATATATTGGTAAAAAATATTATCCTGAATTTGCTCAAAAATTTTTAAATAATTTCAAAGAAGTAAAAGAGTATTATCCATACCTGTTTAGCCGGAATGGAGAAATGATTATGTGGGGACGTAGTATTTCATATCGGTATGCTTCAATTGCACCGTTCCCTTTGATGGGATATGAAAATGATCCTAAGACAAATTATGGTTGGATGCGAAGAATTGCTTCAGGAACTTTGCTCCAGTTTCTTCAAAACCCAAAATTCATGAAAGATAGCGTCCCTACTCTTGGCTTTTATGGACCTTTTGAGCCGGCTGTTCAATCGTATAGCTGTCGTGGAAGTGTTTATTGGAGTGGAAAAGCGTTTCTTGGATTGTTGGTTCCCGAAAACAATCCATTCTGGACAGCAACCGAGAATGAAGGAGCCTGGGAAAAAGAATTAGCAAAAGGAACCGTAAGCAATAAATTTCAGAAAGGCTCTGGCATTCTGATTACTGATTATCCAAATATCGGTGCATCAGAGATTCGAGCCTGGTGTCATGTACCGGTTCTTAATGCTGGAGAGCCTTTCAGAGGCAGCGAAAACTATGATCGTTTATCTTATAATAGCGCATTTCCCTGGCAGGCGGATGGCGAAAACGGGGAAGTAGCCATGAATTATGTAATTAAAAATAAAGATAACAAATGGGAAGCACTTAGACTTTTTACATTCAAAAAATTTGAGAATGGAATATACTATCGCAATGCTGAACTTGAAACAAATAAGAGTATACAATTTAAATTAGCGGACATCCCACTACCCAATGGTGTTCTGCGCGTAGATAAAATTGTTAGTCTTATACCTGTAGAAGTACGTCTGGGTCATTATGCCCTGCCTCAATTGAAAGAACCCATAAAAGAAGCCAATCGTGATATTAGAGGTTATCATGTTCGGATTATCAACAATGGCGTATATCAATTAGCATTGATTTCATTGAAGGGTTGGAAAACTATGGAAACAGTTCAGACCAAAGGATTACATCCACAAAGTGATATAAGCTCAGTCATTAATTTATCAAATCAACTTTTACCTGATACGAAAGATCAAGCTATTTATGCAACATTGATGTTATGGAAAAAAGCAGGGGAAACGTGGACTGATGATGAGTTAGTACCAATAAAGAAAATACAGTATTCCGCAGCTAAAAACTCTGTGACAATACTATTCTGGGACGGAGAGAGAAAAGAGGTAAGCTTTAATTAGTCTTGATATACACGTACCTTAATAAATAATTAAAGAGGGTGTTCAGAGATTGAACACCCTCTTTAATTTTCAATCATATTAGTAATATTACAACCCCGATTGACTCTGTCGTGACAACCGATATGTTCAGTACATTATTCTATTGCTCAGTCCTAAGTGAAATGCAATTTTGGTTGCAGGTGTTGAAGAATTACTGGTTAACTTTGATTAAGCACATTGTCATTGCAGTTCATAATTTATATAAACTATAAATCATTAAAAAATGTGATGGATTCAGATACGTTATTATTTAAGAACAACAGATAAATTAAATTACACACGTATACATATAAAGTTGTTATTCAGCAATATAAATACAATGACTGAATATTGAACCTATTTGAATGAATAGTTATCCCCCCTGAATAATCGATATAATATATTTGCATTCGTTTAGTAATGTATTACAAATACATAAAAACAGAACAAAATATTCGCTAATTAAAATATAAATATATTATGAAGAACAAAAACAGTTAACCCAAAGATATGGTGAATTAATATGTCATACCACCATACCACAAAAACACTTATGTAATCTAATATTAATTAAATCAAAAAAATCATGAACGTAAAAAATTATTTATTTCTTCTGGCTCTATCCGTTTGCATTATGCCAACGCTTTTTGCTTCTGAGAAGAGCAGTGCATCAAACAACCTGACGGCACAGCAACAATCTAAAGAAAGTCTTTCGGGAAGAGTAACCGACAAAAATGGAGAGCCCTTAATCGGAGTAAGCGTTAAGGTAAAAGGCACTTCTGTTGGGACTATCACTGATTTAGAAGGAAAATTTTCATTAAACAATATTTCTCCATCTACAGTACTGGTATTTAGCTACATTGGTATGAATAGTTTAGAACTTAAAGTAGAAGGTAAAACTTCGCTCAATGTAAAGCTTGAAGATAATTCAGTAAACATGAATGAAGTAGTTGTGGTAGGTTATGGAACGCAAAAGAAGAGCGATATTACCGGGTCAGTTACATCGGTATCAAAAGAACGCTTTTCTCAAATTCCCGTAACAAATGCTATGACCGCAATAGAAGGTGCAGTTGCCGGAGTTACAATTACAAATACATCATCCGTTCCGGGGAGTGCACCAACTGTCCAGGTTCGCGGTGTCAATTCTATTAACGCCAGTACAAATCCTTTAATCATTGTTGATGGTATTCCTTTCGAAGGTAATATTAGTTACATTAACCCCAATGATATCGAATCAATGGAAATTCTTAAAGATGCTTCTGCTGTAGCAATCTATGGAACCCGCGGAGCAAATGGGGTTATACTTATCACAACTAAAAAAGGAGTTGCTGGAAAACCAGTTATTCAGTATGCTGCTTATGCCGGAGTTGAGAATATTGCTCACGTTTTGACCCCAAGAAGTGGTGCCGAGTATGTTCAGAAGTATGCTGATTATATGTCACAGACTAATCAGATACAAACAAGTCCTGTTCCAAATTTATATGAAGTCGCTAATTACAATGCAGGCAAAACGACAGACTGGATTAAAGAAGCAACCCAACAAGGAATTATACAAGATCATAATCTATCCATTTCAGGTGGAGCAGAAAATGTAAAATACTATATTTCGGGAGATTATTTGAACGAAAAGGGAGTTGTTAAAGGGTATAACTATAAAAGAGCGGGGTTACGATCTAATTTGGAAACAAATGTAACTGATTATCTGACTACCGGTGTGTCATTGTTCTTAGTTTCAAATAACTATGATGGAAACAAGGTAAATCTACTTAACGCATCAGCTATGAGTCCTTATGGTCAGCTAATGAATACTACAACCGGAAAATACCAAATTTATCCAATGTACCCGGAATTATTATATACTAACCCGTTAATTGGGACATACAATGATAGTAAAGATCAGCGAGTGAATGTCAATACAAACTTCTTTGCTGAATTAAAACCAAAATTTGTTCCTGGGTTAAAGTATCGACTTAATGCTTCTTACAATTATAACCCGACAAATGCTTCCAGCTATGTGGGCAGAGATGGAAATGATAATTCCGGAACGGCTTCGATAACTGATACGAAAACAACACTTTGGGTAATTGAGAATATACTTTCTTATACTAAAGATTGGCAAAAACATCATTTTGACTTTACCGGATTGTATAGTTCTCAAAAAAATAATTATACTTCGGTTACTGCTGGTGCAGTTGGATTTATTAATGACATCTTGACTGTTAATAATTTGAGCGCAGGTGCAAAACAAACTTCTGGCTCATACCAAAGTAGTTATTCTATGCTTTCTCAAATGGGACGTCTGAATTATTCATACGATAGCCGGTATTTAATTACACTTACAGCCCGGCGCGATGGTTATTCCGCTTTTGGTGCAAATACGAACAAATATGCCACATTTCCTTCTTTAGCACTAGGATGGAATTTGTCAAACGAAAGTTTTATGAATAGTACAAAAAGCTTTCTGGATCAATTGAAAGTACGAGCTTCTTATGGGAAATCTGGAAACATGGCCATAGGTGTAAATCAAACATCACTTGTAGATAATACAGTTTCATATCCTTTTAATGGAGTTAGTAATGTGACTGTTTTAGCAAACATACTGGGTAATCCTAATTTGCATTGGGAAACAACTAAGGGTTTAAATGCAGGGGTAGATTTTTCATTTCTGAACTCAAGAATTAGTGGAACAGTAGATGTTTATGACAACCGCACATCTGATTTGTTGTTAAAACGTAATTTGCCTCTTGTAACGGGATACTCAAACGTTTGGGATAATATCGGTATTGTTGGAAATAAAGGAATTGACATCAGTCTTAAAACGGTGAATATCAAATCTAAAGACTTTAAATGGTCAACTAACTGGAATTTCAGCACAAACAAGAATGAGATCATTGATTTGTACGGTGATAAAAAGAGTGATATTGGAAATAAATGGTTTATAGGGAAACCACTTGGTGCAATCTACGATTATAAGATGATTGGTGTATGGCAAACAGGGGATGCAGATTTAGCTAAATATAGTGCTAAACCGGGTGATCTTAAATTTCAGGATGTAAACGGTGATGGCAAAATTGATGCAAACAATGATAAAGTTTACCAAGGTTCTACACAACCAAAATGGATAGGAGGTATCACCAATACCTTTGATTATAAAAATTTCCACTTGAGTATCTTTATTCAAACATCGCAAGGTTCATTGAAAAATAATGTCGATTTAAATTATGCCGATGAACAGGGTAGAAGAAACACTCCTGCTGAAATAGGATACTGGACTCCGACAAATATGAGTAATACCCGTGCAGCACTGTCTTACAATAATACTTTGGGTTACGGGTATCCAAGAGATAATAGCTTTACAAGAATAAAAGATGTAACATTAAGTTATGTCTTCTCGTCGAAGATTCTTGAACATACGTTCTTTAGAAGCCTGACCTTATACGCTAGCGGCAGAAACCTTTACACCTTTACCAATTGGGTTGGATGGGATCCGGAAGATACCTACACAGGCAGAGGTATAAGTTATAATTCCACTAATAATGGACCTAATAATGGGACTATCAGTTGGACAAACAATTATCCAAGTGTAAGATCTGTGGTTTTTGGAATCAATGTAGCACTTAAATAATGATATTATAAAAATTAAAAACATGAAAAAGACATTTTTTTCAATACTGTGTTTGTTCCTGATGTTACAAACATTTATATCTTGTAAAGACTCGTTCCTGAATGAAACGAATTACTCTGCATATGCTCCGGCAACATTGACTGACTCGTTGGGATTTCAAGCATCTCTCAAAGGTTTATACACTCAGATGAGTTATTATTATACCTATAGTGATCATCAAGGCTGGGTTGCTGTCTGGCAAACCGGTACTGATATCGCTTATTCTACTCCTAATCAGGAAAGTCAGGAAATTCCATATTATAGTTATGATAAATTAGTTTCAACTGACGGTGCTGCATCATACACCTGGAAGTGGGCCTATCAATTGATTAATAATGCCAATAATATTATTACCTCAGTTGAATCGCCGAGTATTTCAGGAATATCACAGGGAGGTAAAAACCAAATTGATGCAGAAGCCAAATTCTTCAGAGCTTATGCCTACAATATGTTAGCCACCTTATTTGGTCGTGTCCCTGTAATTACTAAGACTATCTCTGGACCTAAAACCGATTTTGTTCGGGCACCACTTGACAGTGTCAATACGTTAATTGAAAAGGATTTGATTTATTCAGCGGCTAATTTACCGTTAATTGATAATACAAATCAAGCCAGGGCCAATAAAGCCATGTCACAACAATTATTAGCAGAGGCTTATCTGAGAATGGGTAGACCTGCAGATGCAGAAGTCCAATGCAAAGCAATCCTTAATAGTGGTAAATTTAGTTTAGTTACAAGCAGATATGGTATAAAGAAAGCACTTGCAGGCGATCCTTTCTCTGATATGTTTATTTATGGGAATCAACGGAAAAGTCAGGGAAATACCGAAGCAATTTGGGTACTTCAACAAGAAAACCCAACTACAATAGTTGGTGGAACTTCAGGATCTCCACAACAACGAAGAGTCTGGGGTGCAGCATATTATAACATAGCGGGTCTTGCTATCTGTGATTCATTGGGGGGAAGAGCAATAGGACGTCTACGCCTGGACAACTGGGTTTTATACAGATTGTATGAATCAACAGATATGCGTAATTCAAGATTTAATATCCGAAGAAGATATACGTATAATGACCCGGCATACCCGGCTAAATTAGGATTACCTGTTCCATATAATAATGCTGACACTATATACAAAATTTGTCCCAGTACTACCAAATGGAGTTGTTATGATCCACTTGATGCTTTCGGATATTCAACAATTAAAGATTTTCCTATAATGCGTTTAGGTGAAACTTATTTGTTACTTGCCGAAGCTCAGTTTAAACAAGGAGGTGCTCATATAAATGATGCAGTCACTTCCATCAATACCCTGCGCGCAAGATCAAACGCATCACCTGTTACAGCAACTCAGGTTTCATTGAATCTTATTTTGGATGAAAGAGCAAGAGAGCTTTTAGCCGAAGAAAATAGACGTATGACATTGATGAGAACAGGAATGTTAGCCAAAAGAGCACTTCGCTTAAATAATGATGCTACCAGTTCACATCCGATTGTCGGTTTAGATAGTACATCTGTCAACAAACTATTATTACCCATTCCTCAAAGTGAAATAGACCTGAACAAGGATGCTGTTTTAGAACAAAACGCTGGTTATTAAGTATAATAGAGAAGAAGTTGTTGTTTTTGAAAGGGATGCACTTTATTGAGCATTCCTTTCTTTTTAAAAGTAATTACGACTATTGACAATACTATGAATTTATCTCAATTAAAAAGATAATTTTATTATATCAGAAAAGTAATTTAAATTTACAGCATAAAAGATTGAATATTCTACTCTAAAAATGATATACCTGTTATGCAAATTAATTATCAGGTAGTAATACACATTTACGCTATTTTCAAGTTTATTTTCGACTTATGACAAGTATAAAAAATGAAAAATAGAAAGACTCACTTTGAGAAACCGTTTATTGTCTTAATAATTATTTATTTGATAACATCTCTTTTCCCTCAAGGAACTCTTGCTAAAAAAGAATCATCGACAGCTATAAGCGCATCTGTTGAGAAAAGAAGTTCTAAATTTACTATTACTTCTGATCAGATTCCAGAAGAAAAAGTAAAGTCTATTATTCGTGAAATGATGGTGAAGCATCTTCCCTACTCTGAAAGCATTTACAGATCGGGTGGTTATTTTGGAAATGGTCAAAGTACAGAGCATGGAGCCAGAACAAATGCTGATTATGCTTTGATTTATTCGTTTATTTACAAATACTGTAACAAACAAACTTTGCCAACTGGCATAACTATTGGCACTATCAAAGAACATGCACTTGCAGCTATTCGTTACTCATATAATACTCACAAAACAGGAACAATACATTGTACTGACAGTCATAACTGGGGGCTTGTCTGGGAATCATCACTTTGGAGTAGTTCAACAGCTTATGCTTCGTGGTTAATGCAGGATTATCTCACAGAATCAGACAAAAAAGCTATTAAAACTCTTATTGTTACCGAAGCAAACTATAATCTTTCCCGAATAATTCCAACAGGTGTCAATTCGGATACAAAAGCTGAAGAAAACGGTTGGGATACTAATATCCTTTCTATAGCAGCCTGTATGTATCCTGAAGAAAAAAATGCCGAGGCATGGACTTTCAAGTGTAAACAATTTGCCATGAATGCATATAGTGTTGTAGCAGACTTATATAGAAAAGATCCAATTAAAGACCGCGTTGATGGTAAAACAATTTCGGAATGGTATATCGGGGCTAATTTATTCCCTGATTACGCTCTTGAAAATCATGATTTTTTTCATACATCTTATTTAAACATTCCGATTCAGGAAATGTCCGAATCGCTCCTGGCATTCAAGGCCATTCAAAATCAACTAAATCCGGTCTTTCCTATTCCTGATGCTTTGAAACATAATGTTCCCGAGGTTTGGAATACCATGTTGAAAGAATTGATTCTTGCTGATGGAGAATTGGCTATGCCTAACGGAAACGATTGGTCCATGTATATCTATGATCAACTTGCCACCTATTCTGCACTGGCTTGCATTTACAGAGATCCTGATGCATTAATGCTTGAAAGTATAACCCTGCAATATGCCCGAATGCGTCAGTCTACTACTCCAGATGGTGCGTTTCTATTAAAGCCGGATGTTGCAGAACGACGTATGGCAGTTATCGGTCATAGATTAGTTTTTGCCTATTTGTACCACCTCTTTTACCCAACTACCGGAATCATTGCAACCAAATGGGATGATTTCAGCCAAAAACATGAACTCACAAAATTATTACCCTACAGCAATATCATACGAAGCAATAACCAGAATAGATTTGTAACATTCTCCTGGTTTCAATCTGTAGATGGTAAAAGTTACAAATCTTACATGGGTATGATATCGCCAAACTCAGTAAACTATAGCAATATTATATTCCCCTATAAAACGGCTAATACCGGTAACTTTACAGGATATATTGATATTAGCGGACACAAGCGTAATGCTTCTTTTATATCGAACACGTATTCCATGTATCCTAAAAGTTTCTCTACTTCAGGAAAATTGAGTGTTACTGATGGCAATATGACCAAGTATTTGACATTCTATTCTACACCGGGGAACTCAATAATATATCAGGAAGATATGATAGCCGAAGTTCCGGGAACCATACTAAAAGATGGTGGAATGTTATTGGGTATTACAACTGACATCCTAACAAACAACTCTCGTACACTTTATTCTCAGGCTGGCAGTATCAATTCTAATGGCGATTCAGTAAGTGCCATTAGCGGAAATTGGGTGAATGTTGATAATAAATTAGGAATGGTCGTGAATGGCGGTAATGGAATTGCTTTTGGAGAAAAAGAATTATGTACTTCAATAAATGTTTCAAAACTTTACGGATCATACTCTACAGCATTAAAAACATTTACATCAGGTGATGTTGTATTTTCACGTTCAGCAATTGTATATCCGAAAGTAGATGCTAAAACGACTCAAACTCTAGCTACTAAAGCTAAATATCCAACTATGGAAAACGGTTGGAAAGCTACAGCTGCCGAAGACCCTGATAAGCGTAGACATGTAGTTTTGTCGAACTTTCGTTCATCTGCACATTCAACTATAACCTTGTCATATCCTCAGGGTGCTCCTGTATTTGATAGAATAACAACCATAACCAATTCAACCGGATCAGCTACATTTAATTGCATGCCCAATACTTCTGCTGCAAATGAGTTATACTCGTATATAAAAACACGCACATTGCCATTGTTAGCTGTTCAGGGTGACAATCCGTATTCGGTTTATGTCCTGAATCCCAATAAAGTCTCTGTACCTGCCACTATTTCAATATGGCACAGCGGAAAATATAAAACTTTCAGTACAACAATAAAGCCAAAAGAATGTAAGTTTATTCAGAAGCTAAATAATTCTATAACAATCATTATAGCGCAGTTTCCCGGCGGTTATCGTAATATTTCACAAGGGAAGTCTATCGTTGCGAATGATCAATGGCCCGAACACTTTCCATTTGCAACTATCGACAATATTGACAGCACTTACTATCAATCACTTATTTTACCTACTACTAAAACTCCAGAAGAGTTAACATTAAGTCTGTGGGGATTATATAGATGCAATAAACTTAATATTAAATCTGTTCTTGGAATAGGAGCCAAAGACATTGAAATTCAAACATCAATTAACGGAACAGCATTTACAACTGTTAGTTATTCCATTTTGCAAAATACTACTGAATTTCAAACCATTAATTTTAATGATTCGGACACAAAATATGTTCGTTTAAAAGTTAACTCTACTTATGGAACAAACAATGTAGGTATAGCCGATATCCAATTGTTTGGTTATCCTGAATAATGGAGATAATGTATTCAAAAAATTGATTACTAAGTGATTACTGGTTATGAAAAAGGAGAGTCACTATTCTCCCTTATTATATTCAATTTTTTTTTGATTCCTGATATTCTTTTGGAGTAACTCCAAACTCTAACTTAAAGCATCTGCTAAAGTACTTAGGATCATTAAAACCTACTGCAAAGGCTATTTCAGATATATTACCTTTATTATTAATAAGCATCTGAGCAGCATGTTTTAATCGAACATTTCGAATAAATTCTCCTGGTGAAAGTCCTGTCAAAGATTTCAGCTTCCGGTGTAAAGTAGACTTTGATGAAGACATATTGATAGCAAAATGATCAAAGTCGAATGTATCATCAGAGAGTCTTTCTTCAACTTTAACTACTGCTTGTTGTAAAAATAATTCATCCAAAGAGCCATATTCCATCGAAGAAATATTAATTTCTTTGTTCATTTTAAATTTCTCAACTTTTTGTCTTCGTTTGCTTATCAGATTTTTTGTACGTGCATCAAGAACCGCCAATTCAAAAGGCTTTGCAATATATGCATCTGCTCCTGCATTATAACAATCAATACGATCTTCAGTGGAGTTCTTGGCAGTCAACATTAATACATTGATATGACTGGTAGAAACATCATTTTTAATAATTTTACAGAATGTCAATCCATCCATTTCGGGCATCATCACATCACTTATTATTAAATCAATTTCATTCTCATGTACAATTTCAAGTGCTTGTATTCCATTTTCAACACTTAAGACTTTATAAGTACTGGAAAAATAATCAACAATCAAATTATTTAGTTCACGATTATCCTCAACAACCAGTATGGTAAAATCTTTTCCATTTTGAATTACTTCGATAGTTTCCGTATCTTCCATATCAATTTCAATATCAATCACCTCGGGAATTTTCTGCAATTCAATCTTTTTAGACTCTTCCACAGAAAGCTCCTCGTCAGTGTAAGCTGCCTTCGAAACAGGGATTTGAATGCTAAACGTAGCTCCTTCTCCAGGAGTGCTTTTTACCTCAACGCTTCCTTTATGAATTTGTAAAAGATCATAAGTAAGTGCGAGTCCAATTCCATGACTCTGACTTTGATCAGAATTGCTACTGATATAAAATCTTTTAAAAATATGAGGCAAATCTTTCTCTGCAATTCCATCACCGGTATCAGAAACAGTAAGGCAAAGATATATGTCATCCATAAGTGTTTCAAATTTCATTTTTACTTGAATTGTACCTCCTTTAGGTGTATGTTTAAAAGCGTTTGATAACAAATTATAGATAACTTTATCCAATTTATCCGGATCAAAATAAGCCAGATAACTTTCATATTCACATTCAATAGAAAATTGTATGTTTTTTTCATTGATAAGTGGACTGAAATTCGAATGGCAGATATTATTTACAAAACCGACAATATCATTAGGAAGAATTTTAAGTTTCATATTGCCACTCTCTGTTTTGCGAAAAACCAGAATTTGTTGAATCAACCTTTTTAATCTATTGATATTGTCTTTCATTATCTCAAATTGAACCGATTCACTTGCATTTTTCTTTTGCATGCGTTCAATAAGCAGCATTATAATAGTTAATGGAGTTAGCAACTCATGCGATATATTCGTGAAATAGCGTAATTTTATCTGAGTTAACTCTTCTGACTTTTCTTTTTCAATATGTGATATTTTAAGTTCGTTACGCAAGCGGATACGATTAGCAATATTCTTGGAAATAAGATAGGCACTTAGTCCAATAACCAACATATAAATGAAATATGCCCACCAGGTTTGGTAAAATGGGGAGTGCTTAATAATAGTTATGGAGGTAATTTTATTACTCCACCGACCATTCTCGTCTGTTGCCTTTATTTCAAAAACATATTTTCCGGAAGGTAAATTCGTATAATTCACAAACCTTCGATTGTTTCCCACATAAACCCAATCTTTGTTGATTCCATTGAGTTTATATGCATACTGAATTTTATCTGCGGAAGTAAAATTAAGAGTCGAAAACTCCAGACTCACATCGTTATCATTACTTTGCAGAGTTAATTGTTTTTTGTCTGCATTGAAGTACTTATCAGTTTCATTATCAAAAATTGATTGATTCTTTACTTCTATATCAGTAATTACCACTCTTTGTTCATTTGTCGGTTTAAAGTTTAATACATTAGGTGAAAAAACACAAAAGCCTTTATTTCCACCAAACATCATGGTTCCATTTTCTAATTTAATACTTGCATCTTTAGCAAATGAACTAACCAAAATACCATCCGACTGGGTATAATAAGTAGTTACATGATTGGCTGGATTAAACCGAATTATTTTTTTTATGGTAGAAATCCACAAAGTGCCCATGTCATCTTCCAGAATTTCCAGAACTGATTCTTCTGTTATACCGTATATTTTACTTACATCTTGCATGGAGTTGCTTTTTTCGTCATAAAAATAGATACTGCCTACTCTTGTTCCAATACACACATCACCATTCTTACGACAACAAATAGACTGAATAGAGTTACTCTGCAGGTTACCTATCTTTTTGCTAAAGTTTATCATAGTGGAATAAGGCTTACTTCCACCCAGTTTTTGGAGTTTGATAACTCCTTGCTTATCGCTTCCTATCCAGATATTCCCTTTTTTATCCTCACGAATAACAGTGATATTGTTAATATTAGGACTAATCAATATCACTTTATTACTCCCTGCAGGCCTTTGATATAAACCATTATCTGTTCCTATCCACACATTCCCCTGTGAATCTTCGCAAAAATCACTAATGGTGAATTCATTATTACCAGCGATTGGGAGAATCTTAATTTCATTGGACTCACCTACCCTATCACTCATAATATAAATATCACGTTTACCTTCTCTGCTCAGCCAAATTTCATGGGTACTTTTAATTCGTTTAATGGCAGAAACACTTTGTATGTTTCTGATAGACGACTGAACCGGAGAAACTACATCTCCCGTTTTAGGATTGAGCAAATACAAACCCAACCTATTGAGAACAATATATATAAATCCATTCACAGATTCGCAGAAACCAACTACAATTGGAGGAAAACCAACCTTTTCTTTTAATTTAGTCAACGAGTTGGTCTGCAAAGATGTATTATTAAAATTCAGACTAAAAATACCTTCACCTACCGTGCCTAACCATAAATTACCTTGTCGATCGCGAACAATCTCATGGAATAGCTTATAATACGGTTCCGGAAACATTGATTCCGAATTAATCAAATTATAAGTTGTATTATTTTTCTTTTCCAAAACTATCAGGCCGGTAAACGAAACCACCCAAACATATCCGACTTTGTTGTCTCTGACAATGCTATAGGTTATGTTACTGATAGTTGTGGGCTTTCCATTTTTGAGAACTGTTATGGGTGTAAACGGATTTCTAGGTAGTGCTGTTACATCCATCGAATACAATCCATCTCCCCATGTACAAATCAGAAAATGATTCGGACTATCTTCAATCATTCTAAAGGGATTGTTAGTTGTACCAATGGGAGGTAATATAAGAAATCTGGATGTCTTTCCCTGAAATAAAGCAATTCCTTTATTTAGCATCATCACCCATATTCTTCCTTTGCTGTCTTGATACACACTTCTTATATTATTGCAGGGAAGCGAGTATCCGCCAGCTTGAGTATTGCTAAAGCAAATACTTTTACCATTAGCAAATATTCTCACTAATCCATTACTGTTAGTGGCAATCCACATACAACCGGATTTATCTTTAAAAATTGAATTTATTCTGTCGCGCCCAACATAACGATTCTCTAACGGCTTGATGGAATAATTACTTTTATCAATAATATTGACTCCTTCTAAAGTGCCAACCCACAACCTATTGTTATCATCTTCAGCAATATACTGTATGCTATTATTTGTTAGTCTATTTTGATTAGTTGAACTTGACCGGAATACTTTTACTGTGTACCCATCGAACCGGCACAGACCATCTTTTGTGCCAAACCACATATAACCTTCTCGGTCATTATAAAGACGGTTGATAGAATTTGATGGAAGCTGGTCAACGTAAGGGAAATGCTGGAAACTAAGCTGTACTGACTTTGAAGTCGCTTGAGAACCTACAACTTGTATAAAAAGAATAGCGAAAAGAGAAACTCGTTTTATCATGATTTGCTGTAGTATTATTACTTACAAAGTTACATTTTTTTTATTATTGAATAAATAACAATTATGTTAATTTCATTAAAATAAAAATTGATATAAGATTCTGACCTGCAAAGAAATCATCAGTTATATTCAATGTAAAATACTAGTATTTAGATCTATATTAGAATATAATTTCAACATTCAAAATATCAGACTAAAACACATTGAATTAAATATCATAAAGTGTAAAACAGCATTAACTATTTTGTACCACCATTAAAAAATCATAAAGTGACCTACAATGATTTTCCATTATAATTAAGTCCGGTGTAAGCTATAGTTGATACACGAGGCGAGATCTCCCAATTTCAAACGTCTACTACTGTTATGTTATCTTAGAATTGACGGATAAAGTTTTTTTTAGTTTTATCGTCACTGCTTTCTACTTTCATCTGTTTATTTGATATTTTACATAATACTTCCTGTTCGCCATCTGGTCACCATGATGATACAGATATCCCCTATATATTCCCTATATCATCCCTATATAACCCGTATATATTCCATATTTATATAGATAGGGAGTATATACGGGTTATATAGGGATGATATAGGGATGATTTACTTTCTTAATGCGATAGAACGGTGGAAAAATGGCGACGTTATGCGTTACGTGTTGCGCATTCTGAGTTTGAAGAGTTTGAAAAACTGGGGAAAGCATTGCGCGTTCAGCGTTATGAGGTCTGACGCACCCTGCAACTGGAATTACAGAATTCGTGACTGGAGATTTCGGGCACTTATTTATCTGATTAAAAAAAATAAGAGATTTATACCGGGACTCGTGATTTTTAATCAGAAAACAGGGTGTATTTTACGGATATCAGGCCCCGAAGTGAACCAATCGGGGACAAAACAAAAAAAACACCTACACAAATGATTGTGTAAGTGCTTGTTTTACTTTGTGGGCCCAACTGGGCTTGAACCAGTGACCCCCTGATTATGAGTCAGGTGCTACTAACCAACTGAGCTATAGGCCCCACATTTGCGAAATATTTGTGTATCTTTGCAAAGCGAATGCAAAAGTAATAAATTTTGTCATACCGCAAAAATTATCGTTCACTTTTTTAATTTTACATGAAACATTTTAGAAATATAACCACCCTTATCTTTGATCTGGGAGGAGTGCTTATTAATTTGGATATTAACCAATGTATTTTAAATTTCAAACAGTTAGGTCTTGAGAACTTCGAACAATACTTAAATAATTTTGCTCAATCAGGTATCTTTATGCAACTTGAAAAAGGTCAAATCAGTGCTGCCGAATTCAGAAATGAAATTCGGAAACTAACCCCGAATCATCTAACGGATGCTCAAATTGACAAAGCCTGGTGTTCATTCTTACTGGAAATTCCGGAGGAAAAACTGGATATGCTGATCGAACTTCGTAAGAAATTCCGCGTAATTATGCTCAGCAATACAAATATTATTCATTTCCCAAATTCAGAAAAAACACTATTCACGGATAAAGGAAGACAACTATCCGAGTATTTTGATCGATGCTATTTATCCTACGAAATGAAAATGGCTAAACCCGATATTGAGATTTTCAAGAACATCCTGGCTACTGAAAACGTTCAAGCAAATGAATGTTTGTTTCTGGATGATGGGTTAAAGAATACCGAACAAGCACAAAAATTAGGAATTCAAACGTATTTGGTCAGTGAACATGAAGATTTGAGTTTTCTTTTAAATCCTGAAACCTGGGAATAAATTATCATGCAAATAATATATCAATCTGAAATAGAAACACTATCGCCATGCGTTGCCACTGTAGGCTTTTTCGATGGGCTGCACGCCGGACACCGTTTTTTGATTGAAGAGCTTAACGCTATTGCCAAAAAGCAGGGCCTGAAAAGTGTCGTTGTAACATTTGCTATTCATCCGCATAAAGTGCTTAATCCCGAATTCAGTCCTGAGCTATTAACCACCCTACCCGAAAAGCTTACCCAGCTGGAGACAACCGGCATTGACGCTTGTATTGTACTGGACTTTTCAGTTCAAATGGCTGATTTATCGGCTTACGAATTTCTGAAAACAATTCTAAAGGAACAATTCAATGTCCATACCTTGCTGGTTGGTCATGATCATCGATTTGGACACAACCGCACTGATGGGTTCCCTGAATATAAAAAATACGGCGAAGAATTGGGAATGAATGTAGTACAATGTACCCAATTCAGCACTAATCTGGACAAACATATCAGCTCCTCTGAAATACGCAATGCATTGAAAAAAGGCGATATTGAGCTGGCAAACCGCTTGCTGACATATGAATACCCAATCACCGGCCAGGTAGTCGAAGGTTTTAAAGTAGGCAGGACAATTGGCTTTCCAACAGCGAATATCGAGCTATCCGACCCCGGGAAAATAATTCCGGCTGTAGGTGTATATGCCGTAAGAGTCAGGTGGAACAACCTGCAATTTAAAGGTATGTTGAATATCGGAAACCGGCCAACCCTGGATAATGGCCAAAACATCACCATTGAAGTACATATACTTGATTTCAATGCTGACATTTACAATGAGACCCTTACAATTAATTTTATTCATAAAATCAGGGATGAGCAAAAATTCAAGGGCATTGATCAATTGAAAGATCAACTTCAAAAAGATAGAATTCAGGTATTTAACTTGAAGATTGATGAATTGTCAGAATAGACAGACAAGCAGAATATTCAAAAAAACCACATAAATCAGATAGGATTCAACTTTGTTAAATACTTAATCATTATCTTTGCAGACTAAAAATATCTTATTGTCAAACTCAACATTCAAATGAAAAAAACTTTATTAACTTTAATAATTGGATTACTCCTTATGGGATCTGCAAAAGCAAACAATCCGTTCTTCGAAGCGTACAAAAACAAATACGGTGCTCCACCTTTCGATAAGATAAAAAATGAGCATTATATGCCGGCCTTTAAAGAAGGCATTAAACAACAGGCAGCAGAGATTGATCTTATTGCCGGGAGTAAAGATGCTCCTACTTTTAATAATACCATTGCAAAACTGGACTTTAGTGGTGTATTATTGAGGAAAGTATCGTCGGTATTTTTCAATTTATACTCCTGTAATACCAACGAAGGCATGGAAAAAATTGTCACCGAAATTTCGCCCATCCTATCGGAACACAACGACAATATTTACCTGAACGACAAACTATTTGCCCGCGTAAAAACCTTGTATGACAACCGTACAAAGCTTGGATTGACCGACGAACAAATACGTCTTATCGAAAAGTACCACCGCAATTTTATCCGTAGTGGTGCAGCCCTGAACCCTGAACAGAAAGCAAAGTTGCGTGTCATAAACAAAGAACTTGGCTTAGCCCAACTGGCTTTCGGGAAAAATGTACTGGACGAAACAAATTCATATAAGAAGATTATTGATAAAGAATCTGATCTGGCCGGATTGCCCGAAAGTGTCCGTCAGGCTGCTGCCGAAGCTGCTAAGGAAGCCGGTAAACCGGGCAAGTGGTTATTCACTACTCAAAAGGCAAGTTTTATTCCGGTTCTTCAATACAGCGAAAACCGCGAGTTACGCAAAGAGCTGCTGATGGCTTACACCACCCGTGCCAACCACGATAATGCCAGTGATAACAAAGTTGTTATCAATAGAATCATGAAACTGCGCACCCAGAAAGCACAATTGCTCGGATTTGCCACCTCTGCCGACTTTATCCTGGATGATACCATGGCTAAAACACCGAAAGCAGTTTACGCTCTGCTGAATACCGTATGGACTCCTGCTTTGGCCAAAGCCAAGGAAGAAACTGCCGAACTACAAAAGCTTCAGGACGCTGAAGGGAAAGGCGAAAAGATCGAAGCATGGGACTGGTGGTATTATTCAGAAAGACTGCGAAAAGCAAAATACAACCTGGAAGAAGAAGCATTGAGACCCTACTTTAAGCTTGAGAATGTCCGTCAGGGCGTTTTTGACCTGGCGTCTAAGCTGTATGGCTTAAAGTTTAAAAAACTAAGCGACATGCCGGTTTATGACCCGGATGTGGAAGTTTTTGAGGTAAGCGATGCCAATGGATCATTTGTTGGGATTTTATATACCGATTATTTTCCACGTGCAGGAAAGCGCGCAGGTGCCTGGATGAATAACATTACCGATCAATATATAAAAGACGGAATAAACCATCGTCCGATTATATGTAATGTTGGTAATTTTACAAAACCAACAGCCGATAAACCTTCGCTGCTTAATATGGACGAAGTGGAGACCATGTTTCATGAGTTTGGACATGCCATTCATGGGTTGGTTACACAATGTACCTATCCAAGTCTTTCCGGAACAAATGTATCCCGCGATTTTGTAGAAATGCCATCCCAGTTCATGGAAAACTTTTGCTGGGAACCACAGGTTATGGAGACCTATGCACACCATTATAAAACAGGCAAACTAATGCCAAAAGAATTACGGGATAAAATTCAACTGGCAGGCACATTTAATCAGGGCTTTATAAACACCGAATTGCTTGCTGCCTCATTTTTAGATATGGATTATCATAGCCTGAAAGATACTGCAAACTTTGATGTAACTGCTTTTGAAAAAGCATCGCTGGATAAAATAGGCATGATTCCACAGATTATTTCACGTTATCGCAGCTCGTATTTCAATCATATCTTCAGTGGAGATTACTGTGCAGGATACTACAGTTATACCTGGGCAGCCGTATTGGATGCAGATGCATTTCAGGCTTTCAAGGAAACAGGTGACATTTACAACCAAAAAGTAGCAACTTCTTTCCGTAAAGACCTTCTTGAAAAAGGAGATACTGAAGACCCAATGAAATTATACGTTAAGTTTCGCGGAGCAAATCCAAATCCGAATGCTTTATTGAAAAAAAGAGGACTTAAATAGTTCTGACCGATAGTTTCAGTATTTAAATTTGCAGGTACCGGTCAATTTAGCGGTACTTGCAAATTCTTATTTTATTTTCAATTTCAAAATTGTAATTTATACAGAGATGCGGATTTCATTAAAAAATCTCATAGTTCCAAGCATTCCCTTAGCCGTATTTCTGGTTGGGTCATGCTTAACATTGTGGATGTCGGCCTATGTCGGTGCACGTTATTCTACTTTTGCAACTCAAGACACCACCATTGCTGAAAGTCTGCAATCTGTCTTTCTACCCAACTCACTCCTATCAAATTTAGTTTGTATTGCCCTTACGTTGCTGAATGCTTTCCTGATTGCACAAATAAACAACCGTTTTACCATAATCCGTACCCATACCTTTTTACCCATTTTAATTTTCCTGTTATTAATAGGGACCTGGAATCAAACGCATGTAATGATTGCTTCTCATATTGTCTTAACGCTGTTTATTCTTGCGTTATTCTATTTCTTCAACATGTCCCGCGACCGGAAAGCATCTGAAGAAGCTTTTATGGGTAGCTTTTTAATAAGTTTAAGCAGCCTGTTAATAAACCCGGTCATTATTATAATTCCGATATGCTGGATAGGCTTTATAATCTTTCAAAGCTTTTCG
>Ga0302165_10000258_pt1 | contig 20830 bp, 16 predicted proteins | sample I_Fen_E3_2_FD_193499 | JGI IMG/M metagenome (GOLD analysis project Ga0302165, IMG submission 193499) | Peat permafrost microbial communities from Stordalen Mire near Abisko, Sweden - I_Fen_E3_2 | ecosystem: Environmental > Terrestrial > Soil > Wetlands > Permafrost | place: Sweden: Abisko...
ATAATTTGGAGTTTAAGAGTACCAAGAGTTTTATTAGCTTTTATAGTAGGAGGTTCACTTTCTGTAAGTGGTGCTGTAGTTCAATCGGTACTTAAGAATCCACTAGCTTCACCATATACTTTAGGAGTATCTTCTGGTGCCTCTCTTGGAGTCGGATTACTTATAGTAACAGGATTCTCAATACCATTTATAGGAAAATTAACAATGCCAATTGTAGGTTTTTTATGTGGAATTGCAACTGTATTTGCTATTGTGAAGTTTGCATCTACAGTTGATAAGGGCATGTCAAATACAACTATAATTTTATCAGGTATGGTATTTTCTTTGTTTTTTAATGCTATTCTCACAACTATAACAGCATTATATAGTGATGATATAAAAAGCATAGTACTTTGGCAAATGGGCTCTTTTTCAATGAAAGGATGGTCTTATGTAAAAATTGGGATACCATTTTTTGTAATAGGAATTATAGGAGTTCTGCTTTATTGCAAGGAAATGGACATATTATCTTTTGGAGAAGAACAAGCAAAATCAGTAGGTGTAGATACAACTAAAATAAAGAGAAATTTACTTATTTTTTCTGCAGTATTAACAGGAAGTGCTGTAGCTATAAGCGGAACTATTGGCTTTGTGGATTTAATTGTTCCTCATCTTGTAAGAAGATTATTTGGAGCAAAACATAGAAATGTAATTCCAATTTGCATAATTTTCGGAGGATGCTTTATGGTGATTACTGATTTAGTTGCAAGAACTATAATTGTACCATCAGAATTACCAGTTGGAGCTATAACATCACTAATTGGAGCTCCATTCTTTGCATATATATATTTTAAAAAATCGAAGTAGGTGATTGTTTTGTTAGAACTTAATAATGTTAGCTGTGGATATGATAATGTGGATGTTGTACGGAATATTACATTTAAAGCTAAAAGAGGCGAGATACTTTGTATAGTTGGCCCAAATGGATGTGGGAAAAGTACACTTTTAAAAGCTATAGGTAAGCTCATAGATTATAAGGGGAATATAAGCTTAGACTTTAATAATATAGAAAATTTAAATAGAAAAGAGTTGGCTAAAAATATTGCATTAATGACTCAAACAAATAATATATATTTTCCTTATACTGTTTATGAAACAGTATCACTGGGGAGGTATGCTTATTTAAAAGGAACATTATCATCTTTGAGTAAAGAAGATAATGATATTATAATAGAAGCTATAAATAGTGTTGGTCTTATTGAATTAAAGGATAAGCTTATAAGTGAACTATCAGGTGGACAGCTTCAAAGAGTATTCTTAGCTCGTGCCTTTGCTCAAAATCCTCAGGTTATTTTATTAGATGAACCAACAAATCATCTAGACTTAAAGTGTCAAGTTGAAATTTTAGAATATTTGAGTTTGTGGGCAAAAAATAATAATAAAATTGTAATAGGTGTATTGCATGATTTAAACTTAGTTAATTTATTTAGTGAAAAGATTGTAATGTTAAGTCAAGGAGAAGTAGTTGGAAAAGGAACATCTAAAGAAGTGTTTTCAGAAGATGACTTAGAGAAGGTTTATAATATAAATGTAAAAGGCTTTATGCTTAAGGCACTGAAAAAATGGCAATAAGATAAGCAAAAATCACATTAAATTTAGTGTGATTTTTTTCTTATTTTATAGCGTAACAAATTTATTTATCAATTAGTAGCGTAGCAATAAAAAAGGGTGAATCTTCATAATAAGGATTCACCCTTTTTTAGATGTAAATTATTCTTTCAATATTTCTTCGATTTCTGTTAAACTTTGCTTTAATAGATTGTTAAATTTTGGATAGAATTTCGATATTTCATCTTGTTGATTGTTTTCTAGAGCCTTTTGGAGAACGACAGCGATTTTGTACAATTCCTTTGCACCGACATTTCCAGAACTGCCCTTAGCTTTATGGACGATTTGAGCTGCCTGTAAATAATTATTTTTCTGAATTTCTAAATCAAGATCCTCGCAGGTCGATACATTTTCCAGGCTATACTCTTTCAATACCATATGGTAGAGTTGAACATTGTGTCCCAAGAGTTTTAATGCATCATCTTGATTAATTAGTGGGAGAGCTTGCTGCACGTTTTCAACTTCTTTTGTTATTTCCACTTGTGCATCTTTTTCAGAATCTACTGCTGTATTTTCATGTTGATCCAATATTTCCAGAATTGTATCGATGAATTTATCTGGTTCGAAAGGCTTACTTATATAGTAATTAATTCCCACCCTTTTACACTGTTCTTCTATACCAGTGATAGCATCAGCGGTCATAGCAACAATAGGAACATTCTCGTCATTCATCCTAATTCGTAGTGTGGCGTCATAACCGTTTAAAACCGGCATGTGTAAATCCATGAGAATTAGGTCGATATCAGAATCATGATTTGTGTAATATGTGACGCCTTCTTCACCGTTATCAGTGAGAATAACATTAACACCGACTGGTTCTAATATGGACTTAGCTATAAATTGATTTGTTTTATTGTCCTCTACAACCAAAACATTATAATTTTTTGTTGCTCTTTTCTCTTCGATTTTAATAGAAACAGGAATAGACAAGCTGCTTTTTAAGTCATTTTTTTTGAAAATTTCCTGAATACCATCAAATAAGACTGAAGGGATAATTGGTTTTGTTATTCCAAGGTTCAGATCAGAAGATTCAATTTTTTCAAAAAGGTCTTCTCGCATCAAGGGAATCAGCATAATAATTTTTGGCTTTGAGATGATTTTAGGATCGTCCAAAATATTTTTTGTAAAGTCAAAGCTTTTTTCTGCTAAAATATCATAATCCACAATGAGCAAATTAAAAGGGCTTTTTCCAGTAGTAGGAACCGATTGTAGCATTTGTTGCACATTAGGTGGAGATTGGGTAAATTCAGCATGAATACCCAAATTAACTAAATATGTCTGCATTAAATTTATTAAGTTATCATTTTTCACTAGGACTAGGGTTCGTATGTTTTGTACATAAAATGAAGCTACTTTTTTCTTTTCCTCAAAGTCTTGGAATGCATCTATCATTAGTGGTAATTTGATTACGAAGGTAGATCCTTTACTTTCGGTACTGTATATATGAATTTCACCGTTCATCATCTCTACAAGACTCTTTACGATTGATAAACCCAAACCAGTTCCGCCAAAGCGACGCGTGATGCTGGAGTCTGCTTGCGAAAAGGGCATAAATAATTGAGCAATTTGATCTTCAGACATACCAATTCCAGTATCTTTCACCGCAAATTCTAGATGATAGCGTTCACCTTCTTGGGCAATGAGACGTATACCAAGAGAAACCTCTCCATCTTTTGTAAATTTGACTGCATTGCTGAGTAGATTAAGCAGTATTTGCTCAAGTCGTTTAGGATCACCAATAAAATGAACAGGTATTTGGGGTTCTTTGGTCAATGCAAACCCAATACCTTGTTCTTCAATTCTAAAAGAAATGATACTAATCACCTGTTGAATCACCTTATCTAAATTAAAGGAGATGTTTTCAATTTCTACTTTGCCTGCTTCAATTTTTGAAAAGTCTAAGATGTCATTAATAATGCTGAGCATATTATGAGCAGCTTGGGTGATTTTATCCACATACATCTTTTGTGACAGAGTGATGTCACTTTTTTTGATTAAATAGGCCATACCAGTAATAGCATTGAGAGGAGTTCTGATTTCATGGGACATTCGTGCCAAAAAAGTAGATTTTACCCGGTTGGCGATTTCTGCCTCAATTTTTGCGCGCTTCAGTTCATCCTCAATCAAGATTCGTTTTGCGATTTCTTTATTCAAACGTATAATCCAATAAATAGAAACAACAAAAATAATGATAATAATACTACCAGCTATAGCAGCAGTCTTAATAATATTACTATAATCAATATGATTTTCAAGACCAATCCATTTATCCCGTATGACCATCTTTTCTTCTTCCGTTATGCTGGCTAACCCCTTGTTAATTATGCTGACAAGGAGGGGCCAGTCATTACGCACAGCAAAATAAAGAGATTGTTGATCCTCCGTATCAAGGGATACATATTTAAGTCCAGTCAGTCCAGAGGATTTGATGAGATAAGCTGAGGTTGCTAGATTACCAACGAAGGATGTTTCATATCCTTTGGAAACTGCTACGAGCGCTTTTTCGACGGAATCATACAAACTCAAGTTTATTTCAGGAATATTCTTCAAGTAACTATGGTGAGAGCTGTTCCTCTGGACCGCTACTGTTGTATATTTTAGGTCTTCCAAGCTCTTTATAGTTGTATTATTTTCCTGAACGACAGTCACACGTTGAAAAGCAAAATAAGGATCTGAGAAAAGAAAATATTGTTGCCGTTCTGTAGTCTTTGAAACGCAGGGTAAAACGTCCACTTTTTTTTCTACGCCCATTTCATAGGCTTCAGACCATGTTTTATCTGGCTCGATGATCATTTTGATACCGATTCTTTGACTTAGTAATTGGATATAGTCATTGGCTATACCTTTGTACTGGCCATCACTATCAATAAATTCATAGGGGATAAACTCAGGGTCGACTCCCAACCGTAACGTAGGGTGTTCCTTAATAAAGGCTTGTTCTTCTGCAGTGAACTTTATTGGGATGGAAGTAGTATCGTTTGCAGAAGCTTTAATGGGTGCAAGCACAACCAAAAACATAATTATTACGATAAACTTCTTCAATGTTATCCCTCCTTATTATTTTGCGTAAAATACATAGAAATTTTTTTTATTTCCTGTTCAATCTCCATAAAAGCTGAAACCAGTTCTGGGTCAAATTGCTTTCCACTTTCATTTTTAATAATATCTAATGCATATTCATGAGTGAAAGACGGTTTGTATACGCGTTTACTAGTTATAGCATCATATACATCAACAATAGCCATCAATCTACCTGCAAGAGGAATCATGGTACCTTTCAGCCCAGAAGGATAACCGTAACCGTCATAGCGTTCATGGTGAGTACCCGCCACTTCGATGGCTGTACGTATAAAAGAAGGAACCTTCCCAACGTATAAATCATAGGTTAAAGCTTCAACACCGAAGGTAGTGTGTTTTTTCATAATTTCAAACTCATCTGTATCCAACTTTCCTGGTTTTAGTAAAATGCTGTCAGGAATTCCAACTTTTCCGATATCATGTAGTGGAGAGGTATTATAGAGTTCAGTAATATAGTCTTCTGTTAAAATGTTTTTATATTCAGGTTTCAAGGATAGGTGTTCGCTCAATTTGCATATCATGTGTTGAGTTCTCTTAGTGTGATTGCTAGATTCAATATCTCGAACCTCCAAAAGACCGATTAAAGCATGAATAGTTATATCTATAGTCATAACAAGTTCATTTGTTCTTTCACGGACAGTTTCTTCTAATATTGTGTTGTGAGATTCAATGATTTTTTGGGCTTGTCGAATATTAGTATGAACTTCGATTCTTTTACGAAGGGATTCTAGGTTTAAGGGTTTTCGAACGTAATCTACAGCACCTAAGTCTAACCCTTTTATCTCATTCTCTGTTTCGTCATAGTTAGTTAAAATTATAGTTGCAATCTTATTGAGAACAGGATCATCTCTTAGTGCTTTCAGCACTTCGAACCCATTCATCCTAGGCATATTTAGATCTAAAATAATAAAATCAATATCTTGTTTTCTCAAGATATCCATAGCTTCAATTCCATCACAAGCCTTAAATAATTCACAATCACTCAGTATATTGCTGATAATCATTCGATCTGTTGCAGAGTCATCAACAATCAGAATTTTTGCATTCATATGGTAGCCTCCTAATTTTTGTTATTTAATATTTTGTTGCCTTGTTTTTCAATATTTTTAAGGAAATCATCGATGGAAAGTTGATCTTCCATGACTAAATGTAGACCTGGTGCGTAGTAATCATCCTTAATCTTCTGCCACAAAGGGACAGGAACGTCAATGCTAGGGTTGCTAAAACCACCAATAAATCTTGCAAATTCTGGATACTCATTAAAAACATCACTTTGAGCGCTATCTGTTCGCACTGGAATCCGGAATGGATAATAAGCATCGTGTTCAGGACTGTACTCGCCATCCATAATCTGTTCTTGGCCTTTTGATGATATTAGATAACGGATGAAGTCCATAGCAGCGCTTCTTTTTCGAGTATCAAGATTGGTAGGAATGGCAACCATCATAGGGCCGACTTCTGGATATAGTCCGATATTCTCTAAGGGAATAACACCAGTTTTAAATGTATTTCCACCTTTCCAAATATCAGTCACGCCCCACAAACCTTGTATTTCAAAAGCGATTTTTTGATTTCTAAAGTTATTCATGACCTCAACCCCAGTATCGGTTTTCCAACTCTCTTGAGCATGTGCACCAAGAATTTTTTTATAGAATTCTAGAGCTGCTTTTGATTTATCGGAATTAATCGTCACTTTGGAACCATCTTCACTGACAAGAGAACCGCCAAAGCCATAAATAAACTGATTTACCATCCATGAAACATCATTATGTTCGGCACCAACGAGACCTATACCCTTTGCATCCGTAGAGTTTTCAATCTTTTTACATGCAGCAACAAGGGAATCCAAATCTTTAATCTGGTCTGGATTAATACCAGCTTTTTCAAGTAAATTTTGATTATAAATAAGCCCCATTGTATGACCCAACCAAGGAATTCCGTAAACATTATTATCTACGACACCAAGTTTCCATAAATTTTCAAAAAAATATTCTTTTTCTACAGTAAAGTCTTGAGTCAAATCATCTAGCTTATTTTCATAACCGAAATATTGAACATAGCGATAGGGAAGCATATAAATATCGATATTAGTGGATGGAGCTGTATTTGCAGATGCTTCAGGGTTATTGCTTGTACTTAGAAGGGTTTCGATAGTTTTTAGATCTTCATCCCCATCAACAACTGTAACCTGATAAGACGTCTGATTGAGTGCATTATAACTTGCTACGATTTTTTTTATGGCTTCACCCCGACCTGAGTAAGACTTCCAAGTAATACGGAAGTTTAAGGTTTCCTTCAATTCTGCTGTTTGGGATGGCGGTTTAACTTGTAGATTGGAGTGCTTCTTATTAATCTGATTGTAACAAATAAAAAGCAATATAAGAACAGATAAAAAAACTAAAACCTTTGCAATTTGTTTATTTTTACCCAATGTAATTCCTCCTTTACAGATTATCTTTTTATGTAATATGAAGATATATACTATACTAAGTATATATCTTTTGGTGTTTTTTTACAATAAATTCTGTTATTATATACAATAATTTGTTTTATGCTAATAAAATAGGGGATTATAAGATTATTTTAGCAAATAGGGGGAGAAGGAAGATTTGCAGAAATGTGAGAGCTTGTTGATAAAAAACCTACAATTACTTTAGTAACTCCAAGAATTATAAGAAAAAGAAAATATTTTTATATAAATTGTCAGAATACATATTGTATTCTGACAATTTATATGCTATAATAAAAGTAAGAAGAAAGCAATTTCTTCTAGCAATCCTAACCCTATAATATAGATTAATATATGAATTTCATTACAAAAATCAACCTGTAAAATTAACATCTTATAGCAAATATTAATTAGATATTACTAATTCTCAATTTAAATGTTTAAGTAGTAATACACAAAACAAATTGGAATGCAATTTGAAACTAAAAGGAGCAAATCAACGGAGGATTTGATTAGAAATTGTAATTTAAGGAGTAGGTGATATTACTAATTATAATTCTAAGCTATTTGAAGAAAGTATATCTTAATAAAATAAATAAAATTTCAATTTAATTATTAAGATATCTCTAATGTGTTACAAAAACAATCGTAATGTATTAAGAGAATATCGTAAGGAGAAGGGTGATTATAATTAAAATAGAACCAATTCAATTTAGAAAAGGGTTAGGATTTGCTTAACCACCAATTAGTTGATATATTTTGACTGATTGGTGGTTTTAATTTTACCTAAAATAATTGAAAATTTATGCGCGAATAATATAGCATGAAGATTATTTTAATTATCCAAGGTTATAAATAGTGTTGGATGATTTTTAAATCTACAATAAGGAAAGAATTTAAATAACATATTAATACAAAAAAATGAATAGAATTTTATTATGGGAAATACTACAAAAGGCTTAGGTATCCTTAATTCTTAATAATTAGAAATTTATGTTTTGAGAATTTTCTGAAATTATTGTATAATAGCAACAAGAAAATGATTACATCGTATGATTATATTGAAATTATAATTCTTATTTGTAAGGCATGACAAAATCATGCGGAGAGGAGTAAAGATGAGTAGACTTGATATTACAACACCAAACAGAGCACAAACTGTAGTGGAAGGCCTTTATAAAGATTTAGAACGTCGAATTATTGCCAGCCCTCCAGGACTTTGCCCAGTTGATATGGCAGCTTCTTTCTTAAAACTGTGCCATGCGCAAACTTGTGGAAAATGTGTTCCATGCAGAGTTGGATTAGCACAATTAGAAAACCTACTTAATGATGTTTTGGATGGTAATGCAACACTAGATACCATTGATTTAATTGAAAAAACAGCAAGAGTAATTTCAAACTCTGCTGATTGCGCGATTGGTTATGAAGCAGCTAATATGGTGCTAAAAGGTGTTACAGGTTTCAAAAATGATTATGTGGAACATATTTTAAATGATAGATGTATTTGTAACTTGGATCAGCCAGTTCCATGTGTTGCATTATGCCCTGCAGGAGTAGATATTCCTGGATATATTGCATTGATATCAGAAGAAAGATATGCTGATGCAGTTCGCCTTATTAGAAAAGATAATCCTTTTCCAACTGCTTGTGCACTTATTTGTGAACATCCATGTGAGGCTAGATGTAGACGTAATATGATAGATGATTCAGTAAATATTCGTGGTCTTAAGCGTTATGCTGTTGATCATGCAGGAAAAGTGCCAGTACCAGTCTGTGCTCCATCTACAGGTAAGAATGTTGCTGTAATTGGAGGGGGACCTGGGGGCTTAAGTTCAGCATATTTCCTTTCACTTATGGGCCATAATGTAGTAATTTACGAAAAGCGTTCTAAATTAGGTGGAATGCTTCGTTATGGGATTCCAAGTTATCGTCTTCCAAGGGAAAGATTAGATGAAGATATTGAAGCTATTATTTCTACAGGTGTAAAAGTAAAATTTGGTATAAATATTGGCCGTGATCTTACAATGCTAGACCTTAAAAATAAATATGATGCCCTTTATATTGCTATTGGTGCACATACTGATAAAAAAATAGGTATTGAGGGAGAAGATAGCAAAGGTGTCATTTCAGCAGTAGAGATGTTACGAGCTATTGGTGATAATAACCTCCCAGATTTTACGGCGAAAACAGTTGTAATAATTGGTGGTGGAAATGTAGCAATGGATGTTACAAGATCTTCATTGCGTCTTGGTGCAAAAAAAGTATGTAATGTATATAGACGTAGAAAGATTGACATGACAGCACTACCTGATGAAGTAGAAGGAGCTATTGCTGAAGGTGCTGAAATATTAACACTTCAAGCACCACTGCGAATTGAAAGTAATAAAGATGGTAATGTTATAGCATTATGGGTAAAACCTCAAATAATTGGAAAGATTGATGCTTTTGGACGTCCTACAATAGTAAATTCAGAAGAAGAAGAGATACGAATTCTTTGTGATGTAGTAATTATAGCAATTGGGCAAGGCATAGAATCTGAATATTTTGCTGAATATGGAGTACCAGTAAAAAGAGGTACTATTGAGGCATTAAGTTCTAGTGGCATTGAAAATAGTCCTGGAATATTTGCAGGTGGTGATTGTGTAACAGGTCCAGCTACTGTTATTCGTGCAATTGCAGCAGGTAAAGTAGCAGCAGCAAATATTGATAATTATCTAGGCTATAATCACATTATTAGTACAGATGTTGAAATTCCAACTGCAAGAATAGATGATAGACCAGCATGTGGTAGAGTAAATATGCTAGAGAGAGATGCTATGGAGCGTAAAAATGATTTTGAACTTATAGAATGTGGAATGACATGTGAAGAGGCACAACAAGAATCCTCTAGATGTCTTAGATGTGATCACTTTGGATATGGAGTATTTAAGGGAGGGAGGATAAAAAAATGGTAAATTTTAAAATTGATAATATTGAAGTAGAAGTAGAAGAAGGTACTACCATTTTAGATGCAGCAGCACTTGCTGGCATCCCTATCCCAAGTCTTTGCTATTTGCAAGGAATTAATGAAATAGGTGCATGTCGTGTGTGCGTTGTCGAAGTAAAAGGAAAAGATAAATTGTTGCCTGCTTGTAATAACATGGTTGAAGATGGCATGGAGGTATTTACAAATAGTCCTAGAGTTCGCGAAACTCGCAGAACAAATGTTGAACTTATTCTTTCTCAACATGACTGTGATTGCGCATTTTGTGTAAGAAGTGGTAATTGTAATTTGCAAAAGATTGCTAATGATTTAGGAATAATAAAATTAAATTATACTAAAAAGGTTGAACCATATATATGGAATGAGAGTTTTCCATTAATACGCGATGCTGGAAAATGCATTAAGTGTATGCGTTGCATTCAAATTTGTGATAAAATACAAAGTCTTAATATTTGGGATGTTGCAAATACTGGTTCTAGAACAACAGTAGACGTTTCATATAATAGAAAAATAAAAAATTCAGATTGTTCTTTATGTGGGCAATGTATTACTCACTGTCCAACAGGAGCACTTAGAGAAAGAGATGATACAGAAAAGGCTTTTTCGGCACTTGCAAATCCAGATAAAATTACAGTAGTACAAATAGCACCTGCTGTTAGAGCTGCATGGGGAGAATCTCTTGGACTTTCAAGGGAAGAGGCAACAGTTGAACGTCTTGTTGCAGCCCTAAGAAGAATGGGATTTAACTATATATTTGATACAAATTTTAGCGCAGATCTTACTATTATGGAAGAGGGTAGTGAGTTTTTAGAAAAACTAAAGGACAAAGACAATAATGTATTTCCTATGTTTACATCATGTTGTCCAGGTTGGGTACGTTTCTTAAAATCACAATATCCTGACATGGTAAATCAGCTTTCAAGTGCAAAATCACCACAACAAATGTTTGGAGCTGTAGCAAAGAGTTATTATGCTAAGCTTCTAAATGTTGATCCATCTAAGATTTATTGTATTTCAATTATGCCATGTGTAGCTAAAAAGCATGAATGTGAAATTCCTATCATGAGTGATGCAGGAGCAGGCCAAGATGTTGATTTAGTTCTTACAACACGTGAAGTTGATAGAATGATAAGAGCAGAACATATTATTCCTAAAGATTTAAAAGGAGAAGCATTTGATATGCCTCTTGGCGTTGGTTCAGGTGCAGGTGTAATTTTTGGTGCTACAGGTGGAGTTATGGAAGCAGCACTTAGATCCGCATACTTCTTAGCTACAGGCACAAATCCAGATCCCGATGCATTTAAGGAAGTAAGAGGAATGGCTGGATGGAAGGAAAAAACTTTTGAAATCACAGGAATTCCTATAAAAGTGGCAATAGTAAGTGGACTTGGAAATACTCGAAAGTTAATTAAAGCAATAAGAACAGGGAAGGTTAACTATGATTTTGTAGAAGTTATGGCATGTCCTGGTGGATGCTCAGGTGGTGGTGGACAGCCAATTTCAGATGGATTAGAGCTAGCAAAGGTACGTGCAGATAACTTATATGGACTTGATAAAAAGTCTACGCTAAGATTTTCACATGAGAATCCTTCTGTTATAAAGCTTTATACTGATTATATGGAAAAACCACTATCACATAAGGCACACAAATTACTTCATACTGATCACAGTGCATGGAATATGCCTATTTCTCCAAGAAGAGAAATGGATGATGAAGAATAGTGTAGATATAAAAAGTGTATTTATAAAAAATATAATTTAAGATAAATAATAGCTATTTAATAATCACCCAAGATTTTTAGAATCTTGGGTGATTTAATTATGTAAAGTTTCACAAAAAAAATCTATAATGAAAATGATGCTAAAAATATCATTTTTTTTCTTGCATTTTTTAGATAATAATGATATTCTTAATTATATGATAAACATTTTCAATTAGGAGGTGCCCCATGAGTATTTGTAGTTTAAATCCAGGAGAAAAAGGAATAATTTCATCTATTAGAGGAGATTCAAAATTAATAAAAAGGTTATTTGCATTAGGATGTATTGAAGGGACAGAAGTAGAGTTTAGAAGAAGAGCACCACTTGGTGATCCAATAATTATAAATTTTAGAGGATTTGATTTGGCTATTAGAAAAAATGATGCCAAGTATATATTAATAGAAAAATAAGTGATTTTTAATGTATACCACTTATATATAAATTTTACCCATAATAAATTAACTAAAGCTAATTAAAGCGAGAATTATTAGCAGAATAGAGGAGACTTGAATTTATGATAAATGTAGCTTTACTAGGTAATCCCAATGTAGGAAAAACCACATTATATAATGCACTTACAGGTTCAAATCAATATGTTGGTAATTGGCCAGGTGTAACTGTAGATAAAAAGGAAGGGTTTCTTTCTGAAGATATTAAAATTGTAGATTTACCAGGAATATATGCTATGGATACTTTCTCAAATGAAGAAAAGGTATCTAAAAAGTTTTTAGAAGAGGGAAATGTAGATTTAATATTAAACATTGTAGATGCATCAAATCTTAATAGAAATTTATATCTTACAACTCAACTCAAACAATTTAATATACCAATCATATTAGCATTAAATATGATTGATGTCTCTAAAAGTAAAGGAATAGTTATCAATTATAAAAAATTATCAGAGGAATTAAATGTAGAAGTTATTCCTATTGTTGCAGGGAAAAATGAAGGTATAGATAAAATCGAAGAACGACTACAAAAAGGAAATTTTGATACACCTTTAGATTGTGATAAGTACAACTTTTCTTCTGAAAAAGAGGCTTATAAATTTATTGAAAAATCATTAAGTATAAGTATTACAAAACAGGAGAAAATGGAAGCAACTATAACTGAAAAAATGGACAAGTGGGTATTACATCCGATTTTTGCTTATCCAATTTTTATATTGCTAATGGCCTTAATGTTTGAGCTAACATTTTCTTGGGTTGGACAACCTCTTTCAGATTTAATGGATGGATTTTTAAATGATATTTTAATACCATCTGTAGGTAATCTTCTTTTAACATCTTCTCCTTGGTTTAAATCTCTTATTGTAAATGGAATAATTTCTGGCGTTGGAGGCATAATAGTATTATTACCAATAATTTTGGTATTGTTCATGTGTATAACTATATTAGAAGATAGTGGGTACATGGCGAGAGTAGCCTTTATGATGGATAAGTTAATGAGAAAGATGGGACTTTCAGGAAAGGCATTTATACCTATGATAATAGGCTTTGGGTGTACAGTTCCAGCAATAATGACAGCTAGAACTTTAGAAAGTGAAAAAGATAGGAAACTTACAGCACTACTTGTACCGTTTATGTCATGTAATGCAAGATTACCTGTTTATACAGTTTTTGCAGCGGTATTTTTTACATCACATAGAGGGCTTGTAGTATCTTCACTATACTTACTTGGAATAATAGTTGCATTTTTACTTGGAATATTATTTAAAAATACATATTTTAAAAAGGATGAAGAACCTTTTATGATTGAAATTCCTGAATATAAAAGGCCAAAGTTTTCTTCAATATATAAACAAACAAAAGATAAGGCTATGAGCTTTATAAAGAAAGCTGCAACTCTTATATTTGCAATGAGCGTGGTAATATGGTTTTTATCAAACTTTAATCTTCATGGCATGGTAAATGAAGTAAATGATAGTATATTAGCATCTATAGGTGGCGTAATAGCACCAATATTTGCACCACTGGGTTTTGGAAATTGGCAATCAGCAGTATCACTTCTTTCTGGATTACTCGCTAAAGAATCAGTTTTAGCATCAATGCAAGTAATTTTTGCTGGAGATCTATCAGTTATTTTACCAGATCATTTTACAACTATTTCAGCTTATGCTTTCTTAGTATTCATATTACTTTATACTCCATGTATATCTGTAATCGGAACTATGAAAAAGGAATATGGAACAAAACTAACTTTATTTTCAATATTTTTTCAATTAATAATAGCATGGATTGCTGCCTTCTTAGTATTTAATATAGGAAGTTTAATATTATAATTAATAAATTAACTCAATTTTTAGTATTTACCTTGAAAAGTTAATATTATAGGTAGGTGAAGCTTAAATGATAGAAATAATAATTACAACTTTAATAGTGTTTTTTGCGGGATTTATAATAGTTAAGTCTTTAAAAAGTTCTTCAAAAGGAAAATGTAATTGCGGTTGTAATGGTTGCAAATCTGAAAAGATTTGTCCAGGGAAAAATCATATAAACAACGATAAGATTTAAATAAAAATATATATGCGCATACATAAAGAATTCTAAAATTCTTAGGAATTTTAGAATTTACTTGTAAATGCATCTAAAACAAAACCCCACTAAAAACGTTAGCTTTTTAGTGGGGTTTTGTAGATTAAAATATAATTCAATGTTAGTACATAAAGAAGAATTCAATATACTAAACTATAGTTTTTGACATATGATAAATCTATAGTATAATGGCACAATGAAGAAATTCAAACAAAAGATAAAAAATAATAATAGGAGTATACAAAATGAATTACAAAACACATATAAATGGTGGAATATTAGTAGGACTATATGTGAACTTACAAATGACAAAGACACCTATAATATCTTCAGCAGTACTTTTAAGTGGAGCGATAGTTGGAAGCATACTGCCTGATATTGATCATAAAAATAGTTATATTGGACAAAAAGCAAAAACAATTTCTAAAGCAATTAACAAATTTGCAGGACATAGAAAATTGTTGCATGCACCACTTATGTACTTACTTTTATATTCAGTAAGTCTTGGAATTATTACTGATAAATTACTTGTAACTTCTTTAAAGGGATTATTTTTAGGAGTATTATCACATCTATTTTTAGATAGTTTTACTATTGGAGGCCTGCCATGGTTTTATCCATTAAGTAAAAAGAAATTTTCGTTAGGTAATGTAAAAACAAATAGTAAGATAGAAGATATATTATGTGGAGTTTTAACTTGCACAAACGTAGTTATAGTGCTTGATATACTTCATATTACTTCAGTATTCACATTTACTCAAAGATAGTAAGCATATAAAAGAGAGTAACGTTATAAAAATGAACGTTACTCTCTTATTAATGTCTTTTAAAATAATAAATTTAACTTTATATTAAAAGTAAGATTAATTTTTATAATTTAAATTTTATTTTGATGAATTTACGTTAGATTTAGCAATATTTTTAAGTTCTTTAATAGCCAACCCACAGTAAATTAAAGAAACTATATAGAAAATAACATAAAATTCAGGTAAAGCTATTCCTGATATAACTAATAAAGCTTCTAAAAATAGTGGAAGTGTCATTGCATAAAAGCTTAAAGTACATGCTTTAGAATACTTTAATTTCACACCCATAGCAGCACTAATAGATAAACTTAATGGACCTATTACTAAAAGTCCTGAAATTAAATTCAATAAAAATGAAATTATTGGGTTCAATAATAAGAGTACTAGTGGAAAAATATATTTTAATTTATGCATAGTGTTTTGTAGATCTTGATTTGTTAAATTTAATTGTGCAAAATTTGAAAAGTTTAGAGTTTGTAGTGTAGTATATTTTTGTCTAATAATAATTTCATCTGAATTTATATATATACCATCACTATATGAGTCTAAAGCTGATTTATTCGTTTTGCCACTTGTATCAACAATAAGTTGTTGACCATCATGCTTATAATAAATAGGCTCATCTGAGTCTATAGAAAACAAACCATTTTTAAGTTCAAAACTTGGCGCACTATGTATAAATGTTGCTTCTACACTAGAAAATTCAGAAGTAAATTTGTTTATTACACTTATATTAGATATAGTAGAAAATATTAAAGTGACTAGAAAAATATATACAATTGATTTTCCAAGTCCTTGTACTAAAAATTCTTTATAGGCTGCAAAATCGAAAAAACTATATGCAAATTTATGCCTAAATCCCATTTTGGTTTTCAATGAAAGACCTCCTTAACGTCAATAGATAATTATTTGATTCTTCCTAATTATAACACAGTGAATTAGAATACGACAGAACGATTGCATATTTAAATGAAATATGTTATCATTACCAGTATAAAATTTAATAATGGACAGTTCGTTAGACCATCCTGTCCTTAAACAAAACTAGGCAATTTAATTTTAAATTAAGTAAAAATTTAAGGTTAATTTTGTTGTGCTGGTTTTAGTTATAGCAAAATTAACCTTTTTTGCGTATAAAAATAGACCATTGTAGTAATTAAGTAAGGAGAAAATTATGTTTAAAATAAAGAGTGAAGTACAATTTGATATGGCACATTATTTAAGTGGATATAAAGGAAAATGTTCTAACATTCACGGACACAGATATAAGCTAATTGCAATGTTAAAATCAGAAACGTTAATTGCAGAAGGTCAGCTTAGAGGTATGGTTGATGATTTTTCAAATTTTAAAGATGCTTTAAAAGAAATTGCAGATATTTTTGATCATAAGCTAGTTATAGAAGATAATGAAGAAGGAAAATCTTTAGCAAAGAAATTAGAAGAACTTCCAAATGATTTTGATATATATTTTGTAAACTATAGACCAACTGCTGAGGAGATGTCTAGAGATATTTTCAATAGATTAAAAATTAATGGATTAGCAGTATGCGAAGTAGAATTATTTGAAACACCTAATAACAGTTGCATATATACAGAAGATTAATTGGAGGATTATAGATGTTTAATATAGTAGAAAAATTTTTATCAATAGATGGAGAAGGTCCAAGTAGCGGTGAACTTGCAACTTTTATAAGATTTCAAGGTTGTAATTTAAGATGTTCTTGGTGTGATACTACTTATTCATGGGATAAAGAGAGTACACTTGAAGTATTAACTGTTAATGAAATTTATAATTATATAAAAGAAACTGGAGTAACAAACGTTACTTTGACTGGTGGAGAACCACTTATTCAAGAAAACATTGATGAATTTTTAGATATTTTAAATAAAGATGATAATTTGAAGATTCATATAGAAACTAATGGAGCTGTAGATATACAACCATTTAAGAAGAAACATAAAAGAAATAATATAAGTTACATAGTAGATTTTAAATTACCAAGTAGTAATATGACTAATAAAATGAATTTGAATAATTTAAATGTTGTAGATAATAGTGATGTTTACAAGTTTGTTGTAGGAAGTAATAAAGATTTAGAAATGGCCTATGAGATCATAATTAAATATGAGTTAACTTCTAAATGCTTGGTTTATTTAAGTCCAGTTTCGGGGAATATAGATATGGAAGAAATTGTAGAGTTTATGAAAGATAAAAAATTAAACAAAGTTAGATTACAAGCACAACTTCATAAGATAATTTGGGATAAAAATGCAAGAGGTGTTTAAATTAGAATAAAATCTTAGGAGGATTGAATATGTCAAAGAAGATAGATACTAAAAAGATAGAGGAATGTATAAGAGAAATTTTAATTGCATTAGGCGATGACCCAAATAGAGAAGGATTATTAGATACACCTAAGAGGGTAGCTAAAATGTATGAAGAAGTTTTTGAAGGAATGACTCTTTCAAATGAGGAAATAGCAGAAATGTTTGGAACTACATTTGAAAATGAAGAATTCATGGCTGAAGATCATAACAATATGGTTGTTGTTAGAGATATACCAATTCATAGTTACTGTGAACATCATTTGGCACTTATGTACAATATGAAAGTTACAGTAGTATATATACCAAATGAAAAAATAATAGGCCTTAGTAAAATTTCAAGAATAGCAGATATGGTTGGAAGAAGACTTCAACTTCAAGAGAGAATTGGTAGTGATATTGCAGAAATAGTTTCTATGGTTACAAAAAGTAGTAATGTTGGTGTTCTTATTACTGGAGAACATGGATGCATGACTTCAAGAGGTATAAAAAAACCTGGAACACTTACTACTACAACGACGTTTACTGGTAAATTCAAAACTAATGATATGTTAAGACAAGAAGCTTTATTAATTATGAAATAGCTAATTTTCTTTTCAGAATCTCTTGTTTTATAAGTTGGATATATTTTTATAAAAAAATTTTTGGAGGATTGTTATATGAATAAAAAAGCAGTTGTTGTATTTAGTGGTGGGCAAGACTCTACTACATGTTTATTTTGGGCGCTTAAGGAATTTGATCAGGTTATTGTAGTTACCTTTGATTATAATCAAAAACATAGGAAAGAAATAGAATGTGCAACGGATATAGCAAAGGAATTAGGTATAGAACATCATATATTAGATATGGCATTACTTAATCAACTAGCACCAAATGCCCTTACAAGAGATGATATAGAGATTAAAATGGGAGAAAACGGAGAACCTCCATCAACATTTGTAGAGGGAAGAAACATGTTATTTTTAACTTTTGCAGGAGTATTAGCTAAGGTTAAAGGTGCAAAACATATTGTAACAGGAGTATGTGAAACAGATTTTAGTGGATATCCTGATTGTAGAGATGTATTTATAAAATCTCTTAATGTTACTTTAAATTTAGCTATGGATTATAATTTTGTAGTTCACACTCCATTAATGTGGGTAGATAAAGCTGAGACTTGGAAAATGGCTGATAGCTTTGGTAGATTAGATTATATAAGAGAAAAAACTCTTACTTGCTATAATGGAATAATTGGAGATGGATGTGGAGAATGTCCAGCTTGTAAACTTAGAAAAAGAGGACTAGATAATTATTTATACAGTAAGAATGGTAATAATAAACAATAGTTTATGTCTAACAAAGTCTGATCACAGATTTTGTGAATTGGAAAGTGTGGCGCAGCCACCTTTATTATTTATTTAAAAGGAGAAAAGCAATGAGCGAAAGTGGAAGAAAATCAAAAGAGATTGAAGGAATTACACTACTTGGAAATCAAGGAACAAAGTATGATTATGGATATAATCCTGAAGTATTAGAAGTTTTCGATAATAAGCATCCTGATAATGATTATTTTGTTAAATTTAACTGTCCGGAATTTACCAGTCTTTGTCCTATTACAGGTCAACCTGACTTTGCTACAATTTATATAAGCTATATTCCAAATATAAAAATGGTAGAAAGTAAATCTTTAAAGCTATATTTATTTAGCTTTAGAAATCATGGAGATTTTCATGAAGATTGTATGAATATAATAATGAAGGATTTAATCAAACTTATGGATCCAAAATATATAGAAGTATGGGGAAAGTTTACTCCAAGAGGTGGAATAAGCATAGATCCATATTGTAACTATGGAATGAAGAACTCAAAGTTTGAAGAAATGGCAAATTACAGAATGATGAATCATGATATGTATCCGGAAAAAGTAGATAATAGATAATGATCTAGCTAAATGGCTTGGATATATTGTTTAAAATATATTCAAGCTATTTTTATCTCTAATACATGTATGATATAATTTATTAAATACACCTACTTATTTATAAAGTAGATAACAGATTGGAGCTGATTTTAAAAATTGAGTAAAGTTATTGTTATTGGCGCAGGTCCAGCAGGTATGATGGCGGCTCTGCAAGCAACAAAAAAACATGAGGTAATATTATTAGATGGTAATGAAAGAATTTGAAAAAAGCTTTTTATTACTGGTAAAGGAAGATGCAATGTTACTAATGCAAAGGAAATATCTGAGTTTTTTGAGTACATACCAGGTAACCCACATTTTTTATATAGTTCATTATATAGTTTCACTAATGATGATACTATGAATTTTTTTGAAGGTGAAGGAATTAAGCTAAAGGTTGAAAGGGGAGATAGGGTTTTCCCAGAATCAGATAAATCATCAGATATAATAAGAGGTTTATCTAATGCTCTAAGTAGAACTAAAGTAAAAATAAGATTAAATTCTAAAGTTACCGATATTAAATTTAAAGATAAAAAGATAACAGCACTTGAAATAAATAAGGATGAAATCATAAGTGGTGATTATTTTATTATAGCAACTGGTGGAGCAACATATCCACTTACTGGTTCAAGAGGCGAAGGTCAAAAATTTGCGAATATGTTAGGTCATAATATAATTCCTTTAACTCCAGCACTTGTACCAATAGAAGTGACAGATGCAAAAACAAAAGAACTTATGGGCTTATCTTTAAAAAACGTAGAAGTTACAATTAAGGAAAATAATAAAGCAATCGTTTATAAGAATTTTGGAGAAATGTTATTTACTCATTTTGGAGTTTCAGGACCACTTATATTAAGCGGGAGCAGGTTTATAAAAAAAGGTAAAAATTATAAATTGCATATAGATTTAAAACCTGCATTGAATCTAGGTGAATTAGATAAACGAATTCAAAAAGATTTTAGCAAGTACTTAAATAAGGATTTTAAAAATTCTTTAGATGAGTTATTACCACAAAAGTTAATTCCAATGATTATTGAGATGTCGGGAATTTCAGAAACTAAAAAGGTAAATGAAATAACAAAAGAAGAAAGAAAAACTTTAGTCAACTTAATTAAAAGTTTAACATTTGATATTAAGGGCTTAAGACCAATAGACGAAGGTATTGTGACAGCGGGTGGAGTAAATATAAAAGAAATTGATCCTTCTACCATGAAGTCTAGAATAATAGATAATCTGTCATTTGCAGGAGAGGTAATGGACGTTGATGCCTTTACAGGAGGCTATAATGTGCAAATTGCATTTTCAACA
>Ga0302165_10000265_pt1 | contig 20562 bp, 17 predicted proteins | sample I_Fen_E3_2_FD_193499 | JGI IMG/M metagenome (GOLD analysis project Ga0302165, IMG submission 193499) | Peat permafrost microbial communities from Stordalen Mire near Abisko, Sweden - I_Fen_E3_2 | ecosystem: Environmental > Terrestrial > Soil > Wetlands > Permafrost | place: Sweden: Abisko...
CATTGTTTCACATGAAACATTTACTCATATTTGTCAAATAATTTATTTTCATAATATAACAATCAAAGAGAGATGGAACTCAGCCAATTGGGTTTCATCTCTCTTTGATTTGTTATATTATGAAATTGATTTCAAATTTAATGTGTTACTTAATATCAACCAATCCATTCCTAATTGCAAAGACTGCCGCCTGAGTTCTATCAGAAACCAAAATCTTTTTAAAAATATTAGAAACATGATTTTTAACTGTTCGTTCACTAATTTCTAATGAAGACGCGATTTCTTTGTTAAACAAACCATTTGCAATTAATTTCAAGACTTCAAGTTCTCGTCTTGTAAGATCTTTTAATTTGTCTTTCATAACATCTCTTTCAGCAAGGCTTGAATTAAGAAGTGGTGTCAATTTGGGTTCAATATATGTTTCACCATCATATACCGCAAAAATCGCTTTTTTTAAAGTAGCTGAATCTGAATCTTTAAGTACATATCCATCGCATCCAAGATCCATTGCTTTAATCAAATAATCAATTTCATTATGAATTGTAAGCATGATAACTTTATTTTGCATATGTTGTTGTTTCATAATAGAAAGTACTTGTAAGCCATCAAGATTCGGCATATTAATATCAAGTAAAATAACATCTGGGTTTGTTTTATTAATCAAATTAAGGCATTCAAACCCATCGCTTGCTTCGCCTATAACTTTAAGATCTCCCTCGAGTTCGAGTATCTGTTTCAAGCCTTCTCTTACCATCAAATGATCATCTGCTATCAAAATATTAACTGGCATATTTATTTCTCCTCTTTATGAAAAGGTATTTGAATATCATACCTTGCCCCTTTATTTTCACTATTTTTACCAAACTCAATACAACCATTCAACAGTTTAACGCGTTCCTTTAAAATAGGCAAACCAAAGCCCGAATTAGTATTATTGGAAATACTATTATCATCAAATCCCAAAAAGCCAACCCCATCATCTTCAAAAGAAATATTCAGACTATTATCCTGAGAAGATATTTTTATGTTAATTTCACTGCCTTTTGAATATTTAATTGCATTACTACATAGCTCTTGAATAATTCTCAAAACAGTGACTGCAACAATTGGCTCGATATTTACTGCATCAATAACATTATAATTTAAATCAATTCGCATATCAGTGGTATTGCAGATTTGTGCTATATTTCTTCTCAATGTAATTTCTAAGCCCAAATCATCTAAAGACATTGGTCTTAAATTTGAAATTATTTCTCTAAGCTCATCAATACATTCTCTTACTATTTTATTAATCACATCAATTTCAAGCTTTGCTCTTAATGGATCCGAATCAACAACTCTCATAGCAAATTCAGATTTATGTATAAGCGCAACGAGTTTTTGCACAATTGAATCATGAATATCTCTTGCAATCCTTTGCCTCTCAGCTTCTTGGATTTGAATTATATTGACATCTTGAACAACTGATTTATCTATATAATTGATTTTATCACATTCTGATATCATCTCGCTAATAGAATCAATTCTTTTTTGAATTTTTTCCAACTCCGTTTTTTTGTTAGAAATGAAGTTTGTCAAATCTTCCTCTTTCTGTTTTAGTGAAGAGATTTCTCTAGTAACAAATGTTACATCATTCCCATTGGCATAAAAGATATTACATGTACTATCTGATTCAGATATAATTTGCTTTTTCGTCTTTCTAACAAATTCAATATCTAAGCCAGCCCTATGAATTTCGTTTTCGATTTCAGCTTTATTTTCATTACAACTATTTAATTCTTTTTGAAAAAATCTTACAATTTTTTTCATAGCAAATACCTTTCTTTATATTTATATTAAATAAATCATTCAAAAAAGTTTATATAATATATTTCACATCATAATAGTACTAAATACATGCTTAGATGTATTTTATACTAAATCCATAAATATTAAAAGTATTATTTTACCATTATCGAAGTAAAAGATATTATCCGTTGTAACTTTCAAACAATTAGATTATAATATAATTATACTACCCATAGGAGGATGAATAACAACTATGAATAAATGGCATAAAATAGGTATTGCAGTTGGATTTGGAAGTGCTGCCCTATCAACGATTCATATTATCAACAAAATAATATTTTCCACTTCAGTAGTGAATGGTGCGACAGTATTTAATAACAAACTTAACTACAAATGGAAATTTGGTAACATTTCATATACGAAAACCGGTAAAGGTAAACCAATTCTACTTATTCATGATTTAAAGAATACAAGTAGCTCATATGAATGGAAAGAAATCATCAAAAAGCTTTCAAAAAATAGAACTGTTTATACAATAGATCTATTAGGTTGTGGCTATTCTGACAAGCCTAATATCACCTACACTGCATATTTATATGTACAACTTCTTAATGATTTTATCACAACAATTATCGGTAAACGTACGGATGTCGCTGTGACTGGAGATTCATGTCCACTAGCCATAATGGCTTGCTATAATAACAGTACCATTATTGATAAATTGATTCTAATAAGTCCGGAAAATATTGGAAAATCAACACTGATTCCTAACAAAAAGAGTAATTTATTCAGAATTCTTTTGAATTCCCCCATCATTGGCACAATGATTTATAATGTATGTATGTCGAAGCGAAATATTGAACTGTATTTCAAGAATGATTTGTTTTATAATTCTGATAATATATCAAAAGTAATATTGACTGCGTACCATGAGAATGCTCATTTATATGGATCCTCTGCAAAGTTTTTATATACAAGTACAAAATGTAGATATACAACAGCATCAATTGGCCGCGCAGTTAGCGAAATCAATAACTGTATCTATATTATTTCAGGTAAAGCAGAAACTAATATTGATTCAAATATTGAAGATTATATTAGCATTAATCCAGCAATTGAAGTTGCAGTAATTAACAACTGTAAACATCTACCTCAATTGGAACAACCAGAAATGCTATTAACACAATTCGATATTTTTTTGTAAACTCATAAGCATTCATAATTCGTGTGCATTTTTTAAAGAAACATCCCTTCAGAGATAATTCAAGCACAATAAACTGAAGGGATGCTAATTTTACATACTATTTTAATGGATCTTTTGAAGGTAATCCAGCTTTTCTAGGATAAATTGTTGAGGTATTTTTCACTTTTTCAATAACAACAAATGATCTCTCAATGTCAGATCCAGGTAATGTCATTTTCTCTACTTTTAATATTTGTCCTCCAAGCATTTTAATTGCTCTTTCTGAATCCTTCAATTCAGCTTCAATTTCTCCCGATTTATATGAAATAAAGGCTCCACCTACTTTGACATATGGTAAACAATATTCACTCAAGGTAGCAAGATTTGACACTGCTCTTGACACACATAAATCAAATGATTGCCTATAGCTCAAATCTTTTGCAAAATCTTCTGCTCTTCCATGAATAGCCTTAATATTTGATAATTTTAACTTATCCGTTACTTCATTTAAAAACTTAACTTTTTTATTCATAGAATCAAGAAGAACAATATCTAAATTATCATATATAATCTTCAATGGGATACCAGGGAATCCTGCTCCTGTACCAATATCCATAACTTTAATCTTATTTTTAAGATTCCAATTTGACTCATCATCGATTGCCTTATTAATTGCTAGACTATCAATATAATGTTTTAATAAAACTTCATCATAATCTGTGATTGCTGTAAGGTTCATAACTTCATTCCCTTCCACAAGAAGACGGAAATACTCATCAAACGCTTCTATTTGGCGATCACTTATTTCAATATTTAATTCTTTAAGATCCTTCTTAAATGTATCTTTTCCCATAAAACTCCTTCAAACACCTATTTTTATTCCAATTATTTACGATTATACTGCTCCATATACACAAGTAACACGGATATATCCGCAGGAGACACTCCTGCAATTCTTGAAGCTTGACCGATAGAATTTGGCTTAAACTTATCAAGTTTCTGTTTTGCTTCATTTCTAAGTCCATTTATATCAAGGAAATTAATTTTTTCTGGAATAAATTTGCTTTCGAGTTTCTTAAAATGCTCGACTTGTCTTAACTGTCTATCAATATAACCTTCATATTTAATATTAATATTAACCTGCTCAATTACTTCCGGGCTTAATTGTGGTCTTTGTGGATCTAATTCTTTAATAACTTTATAAGAAAGTTCAGGTCTTCTAATCAATTCAGCTAGCGTTGCACCCGTCTTAAGTGGCGTACTTTCATTTGCCGCAAGAATATCCTGAACAAATTTTCCTGTTCCGATATTGATTTGTGAAAGCCTCGTACTTTCATCATTTATCTGCTGTTCTTTTAGTCTTACTTTGTCAAGCTGTTGATTCGAAACAAGACCAACACTATTTCCATATTTAGAAAGGCGGATATCCGCATTATCCTGTCTAAGTAATAATCTATACTCAGCTCTTGAAGTCATCATTCTATATGGCTCAAAGTTTTCCTTGGTTACTAAATCATCAATTAAGACACCAATATATGCCTCAGAGCGGTCTAAAACCAACGGTTCCTTATGAAGTACCTTCATTGCTGCATTTATGCCTGCAATAAGGCCCTGGCAAGCGGCTTCTTCATAACCTGAGCTTCCATTAAACTGTCCACCAGAAAATAATCCTTCAATTGCTTTAAACTCAAGTGAAACTTTAAGCTGAATTGGATTAATGCAATCATATTCGATTGCATAAGCATTTCTAACAATTTTTGCATTTTCGAGCCCTGTAACAGAATGATACATTTCATATTGAACATCTTCTGGAAGAGAACTTGACATACCACCAAGATACATTTCATTCGTATATTCGCCTTCCGGTTCAACAAATACTTGATGTCTATCCTTGTCTGCAAATCTGACTACTTTATCTTCAATCGATGGACAATAGCGTGGCCCAGTACCATGAATTGCACCTGAATACAACGGTGAACGATCAAGATTTTTCCTAATAATCTCATGTGTCTTCTCATTCGTGTATGTTAACCAACAAGAAATCTGATCTTTTTGAATATCTTCTGGATTCGTTGAAAATGAAAATGGTACAATAACTTCATCGCCAAACTGTTCTTCCATTTTAGAAAAATCCACTGTACGCTTATCTACTCGTGCTGGTGTACCCGTCTTAAATCGGAACATTTCAATTCCATTAGCAATCAGTGAGTCTGTAAGATGATTTGCTGCCTGAAGACCATTTGGTCCAGTAAAATTGCTTACATCACCATAAATACATCGTGCATTTAGGTATGTACCAGTACATAAAACAACTGCTTTAGAACTATACTGGGCACCGGAAAAGGTCTTAACACCACATATCTTCTTATCTTTGACCATGATCTCACTAACTTCGGCTTGTCTAATAGTAAGATGATCCGTATTTTCCATGATACGGCGCATTCTTCTACTGTACTCCGCCTTATCTGCTTGTGCTCTTAGTGAATGAACTGCAGGACCTTTTGATTGATTTAACATTTTAGACTGTATAAATGTTGCATCAATATTCTTTCCCATCTCTCCACCAAGTGCATCTATTTCTCTTACCAAATGTCCTTTAGAACTTCCTCCAACATTAGGATTACAAGGCATCAACGCAATACTTTCAACACTAACGGTAAAGACAATCGTTTCAAGTCCAAGTCTAGCACAAGCAAGTGCTGCTTCACAACCAGCATGTCCGGCTCCGACGACGACGACATCATATTTTTCCATCAAATTAGGCATATCATACACACCAATCCTTTTCCATTTCATTAAACATTCTATTTACTAATAACATTTATATAAACAAAACAATTTACTTACCCATACAAAATTTACTAAATATCTGATTTACCAAATCTTCTTCAACGGATTCCCCAATCACTTTCCCAAGTTGTTCATAAGCATTCATAAGATCTATTGTGAAGAAGTCTTCTGGCATATTTAATTCAATACTATCTTTTACAAGTTTAAGGCTTTTTACAGCTTCGTTTAATAGATTTTTTTGTCTAATATTTGTAATATATATTTCGTCATTAAAATTAACTTCTCCATTAAAAAACATTTCTTTAATCGTTTTTTCGAGCATATCAATTCCGATTTCTAATTTTGCTGAAATCGAAATAATTGGGCATTGAATTAACTCTTTCATTTTGTTAGAATCAATCACTGTATCCATATCTGTTTTATTTAAAAGAACTATAACTTTTTTATCCTTTATTAGTTCTAAAATTTCTCTATCATTTTCATCAAGTTCTCTTGATGCATCTACAACATATATAATCAGATCCGCATCTTTAGAATACTGCCTTGCCTTATTAACTCCAATTTTTTCAACAATATCCTGTGTATTTCGAATTCCAGCGGTATCAATCAGATTTAGCAATACACCGCCCATATTTATATGCTCTTCTAAAATATCTCTAGTAGTACCTTCGACTTCAGTAACAATTGCTCTTTCTTCTTTCGCTAACACATTTAGCAAACTAGACTTTCCTGCATTTGTTTTCCCCAATATAACAGTCTTCACTCCATCCTTGATAATACGGCCATTTTCAGAAGTTATACACAGGATTTGTAGGTTATCCACGCAGTTATCAACATTTTTGGTTAATTTTTCCACAAAATGATCTAAACTGATATGTTCTGGGTCATCTAAAGCAGCCTCAATAAATGCAACATTATCTAAAATAATCTCTCTTATTTCTTTGATTTTAGAAAGTAAATTTCCATTAAGTTGACTAACAGAAGATTTTAATGCATATTCATTCTTTGAATTAATGATATCAATTACCGCTTCCGCTTGTGACAAATCTATTCTTCCATTTAAAAATGCCCTTTTTGTGAATTCTCCAGGCTCAGCTGGTGTGGCTCCACTTTCTATAACCGCAGAGAGTATTTTTTTCATGACAAAAATACCACCATGACAATCAATTTCCACTATGTCTTCTTTTGTATACGTATTAGGTGCTTTCATAACGATTACTAAGACTTCATCAATTATCTCATTTTCAAATATAATATTTCCAAAATGAACTGTATGACTTGCAACATCTGATAACTTTTTATCACTTTTCTTAGATACGAATAATTTATCTGCAATTTCAACTGCTTGACTGCCACTAATTCTTACAATTCCAATTCCACCAGTTCCCATTGGACTTGTTGATATTGCCGCTATTGTCTCATTAATCATATAATAAACCTCACCTTCACCTATATTTATTAGAATCGGATATTCACAATCCACTTGTGCTACCTGCTCATAACCTTATTTCCACTTCCTTTATAAGATTAAAATAAGTAAGGCTGAGCCAAATGTATGATAACTTCTGCCTCAGCCTTGCTTAAAAACAATTTAATTATTTAACAAAAGTAGTTTTTAAAAAAATAACAACATGTCTAAAAGGATCTTCACCTTCGCTTTTTGTTGATACAAACTTATCATTTTGAAGCGCTGAATGAATAATACGTCTTTCGTATGGGTTCATAGGCTCTAAAGAAACGGAACGTTTTGATCTTTTTACTTTATAAGATATATTCTTAGCTAAAGATTCCAAAGTTTCTTTTCTTCTCTGTCTGTAATTTTCAGTATCTACTTTAACTCTAATATACTTTTCCTTTTCCTTATTCGCAACAAGGCTTACAAGGTATTGAATAGAATCAAGTGTTTGTCCTCTTTTACCGATAAGAAGTCCCATGTCTTCCCCGCTTAATTCAACGTCTAAAGTACATTCTTCAATATCAAGAACAATCTCAACTTTTACAGCCATATTCATTGCATTAAACATATTATCAAGGAATTGTCTTATTAAATCTTCTACTGTTTCTTTTTTCCATACTTTAATTTTAGCAGGTTTGTAGTTGAATATTGATAAAATACCATTACTTCCTTTATCAATTACTTCATATTCAACTTTGTCACTCGTTGTTTCCAATTTTAATAATGCATTCGTTAATGCTTCATCTAATGTTTTTCCTGAAACCTCAATAAATTCCATAAAATTCAAACCCCCTACTTTTTATTTTTATCATTATATTTGGATACCATTCCCGCCTTTTCAGCTAAGCTACTTGGTTTTCCAGTCTTATTCTTTTCTGTTGAATCCAGAATTTCTTTGACTTTATTACTATTTTCATCTTTTATTTTCTTAAGAGCATCAATCTTTCCAGCATTTTTTATTGAATACTTTTCAACATTTTTTGTATAAGTATTCGCATTATTTGAAATCACTTTTGCCGGTAGACCCTTCTTTGCTCTTTTTTTGTTCTTTTTATCTACATTTGCTTTAATAATAGCATCAATACCAATTCTATCTATATGTCTATTTATTATAAGTTGTAAAATAATTTGAACAACTGCCTGTGCTATCCAGTAAAGACCAAGACCCGCTGGAAGTGAAATTGCAAATACAGCTGACATAAGTGGCATAACCGTTGTCATCATCTTCATTGAAGCTGCCGCAGGATTATCGTCATTATTAGCCATTGCAGGATTTTGTTGTAACTTTACACTCATCCACTGCGTTAAACCAGCAAATATAGGAATTAATATAGAAACTCCAAAAACTAATCCTGGATTCTGTGACATATTAACACCCAAGAAATTATTCATATGATTAATCTGTTCAACATTTGTAGCAATATTATCCGCATAAGTAGGAAATAAACCACCTAATGTCTCCCATTTTGCTGAACTAAATTTTGTCATAATGTCAATAGTAGAATTTACATTTGTGTAATCTCCTTTACCGAAATTAGCAACCATTGTGTCAGCAAAGCCTGGTGTTGACATAATTCCTTGACTTCCATTAATGCCTAAAATATTAGTAAATAAAGATTTAAGTGCAGGAACATACGCTGGTATATTTTGAATGATCCTATATAAAGCAAATAAAATAGGCATTTGAATGACAATCTGAAGACATCCACCAGTAGGAGATGTACCATATTTTTCATATACCCTCTTCTGCTCCTCATTCATCTTCATAACAGATTCCTGATCTTTTTTCCCTTTGTATTTCTTTTGAACCGCTTGAATTTCGGGATTCATAACATTTGTAAGTTTGGTATATTTTTGCTGTTTAACGGTTAATGGTAACATTAAAAGTTTAACAACAATTGTAAATAATATAATAGCAATACCAATATTGGCAATACCAATAGCATCTAGCGCTAGAAACAACCCATTCATAATTTTACCAAGTACCCAAGCAACTTGTCCAATTATAGGTGTTGTACTTTGTGTTAATGAAATCATTCATTACCTCCGTTTTTTTCATCAAATACGTATCAAGGAACTGGGTCATATCCACCCTTTGAAAATGGATTACACCTTAATATTCTTTTACAAGCCAAAAAAACACCCTTCAAAGCACCATATTTATCAATTGCCTCAATTGCATATTGAGAACATGTCGGAGTATAAATACAGCTGCTTTTCGTAAGTGGTGAAATATATTTTCTATATAACTTTATCAGTCCTATAAATAACTTTTTAATCATATTAAAAATCTTTTCCTATCAAAAGCTTGTGAAGTCTTAAAAGATGCAATACAGCATCCCTAGTTTCAAAATAATTTTTATCTTTTAGACTAACTCTGGCTACAATAACAATATCATAACCTCTTACAATCCTATCACTATCAAGCCTAATGCCTTCTCTGATAAGCCTAGTTAACCTGTGTCGGACAATACTATTCCCGACTTTCTTACTCACAGATATTCCAATTCTATTCATATCCGTTCCATTCGCTAAAATATACATGACTAATAACTTGTTGGCATAAGAACCTTTTTTGTTATACACCATACGAAAATCAGTATTTTTTTTTAATGTTTCAAAATTTTCAAACTTCATAATTATGTTTCCCATACCAGATTGATTTAAATTTTTATTTTGAATATAATATTTGTTACTATAATACTTGTTACCATAATTACCATTCTCTCAAATAATTAAGCTTGTTATCTACTTAATTATGTTAAGAGAAAAAAAGGCCACATATATGCGGCCTAAGCTGATAATGATTTTCTTCCTTTTGCTCTTCTTGCAGTAATTACTCTTCTGCCGCCCGGTGTACTCATTCTTGCTCTAAAACCATGAACCTTAGATCTTGATCTTTTTTTAGGTTGAAATGTCATCTTCATATTAAAAGCACCTCCTTTTTACCAAATATATATGGAATTCATATTTACTATAGTTATTTTTTGAAAACATCATTTCTATTATATTCATAAAACTTATTATAGTCAAGAAAAACATCTATTTATTATTAAAAATATAAATAATAATCGAATGAAAACTTTATTGGAAACCAATTTGATGAATTTTAATTTACATAATCTTATCCACAAATTGTTTATAACTTGTGCATAAGTGTTGATAATTATACCTTTTGAAAAGAAATATTGATAAAATATAGCCTTTTCGGCTCCGAAATTGTTGAAAACTTATTCACAGACCGTTTTATAACTTTTTGCAGTAGGGTAAAATTCTAGTAAATTGTCAAATGTTATGTAACCTAATTTTTATATGTTTTATTTTGTTTATTCTAATATAAATAACATTAAAATTAATAATAACATTGAAAATTTGTCCAAAATAAGATATTATATAGTAGTATATGTTTAAATAGAAATAAGAGAGCCAGAAAGGCAGATATAAATGGAAGAATTATTAAAGCAAAAATGGAAGTTAATACTTGACACAATGAAAGAGGAATATGAAATAGCCGATATTTCATTTAAAACATGGATTTTACCCCTTAAAATTTATTCTGTCCTTGATAATATGGTGACCATTCTCGTATCTGAAGAGCATATGGGAATTAATTATATAGAAAAAAAGTATTTAGTTCCACTTAGAGTTACAATTTGTGAAGTGATGGGAGAGGAGTTCGAAGTTGAGCTTATTTCTGCGAAAGATAAACAAACTGCTGACAATAAAAATAATAACTCTTCCTATACTAGTAACAACGGAAGCATACAACAATTTAATCTAAATCCTAACTATACATTTGATACATTTGTAGTAGGTAATAATAATAATTTAGCACATGCTGCTTCACTTGCCGTAGCTGAAACACCTGGACAAGTTTATAATCCTCTCTTTATATATGGTGGTGTTGGACTTGGTAAAACCCATTTAATGCAAGCAATTGCACATTTCATTATTAATAATAAACCAGATTTAAAGGTTTTATATGTAACTTCAGAAACATTTACGAATGAATTAATAGAATCTTTGAAAAACCAAAAAAACACAAATTCGGAATTTAGAGAGAAATATAGATCAATTGACGTTTTATTGATTGATGATATTCAGTTTATTATAGGTAAGGAAAGTACTCAGGAGGAATTTTTCCATACATTTAATGCCTTATATGGATCTAATAAACAACTTATTATTTCATCTGATAAGCCACCAAAAGAAATGGAAACACTTACTGAAAGACTTCGTACTCGTTTTGAAATGGGATTAACTGCTGATATTCAAATTCCTACCTATGAGACTAAAATGGCCATTCTTAATAAAAAAGCTGAAATTGAGGGCTACGAGATTCCATATGAAGTAAAAGACTATGTGGCAACACATATAAAATCAAGTATTCGAGAATTGGAAGGTGCTTTAACTAAGTTAGTAGCCTATTCTACACTTTCTCATACTGATATTACAGTTGAATTTGCAGAAGATACTTTAAAAGATCTTATTTCACCCGATACTAAGAAAGAAATCACACCTGAATTAATTATTCAAATTGTAGCTGATCACTTTAACATTACTACTACTGAGCTTATTTCTCAAAAACGTAATGCAGAAATTGTTTACCCGCGACAGATTTCTATGTACCTTTGTCGTACAATGACTGCAGTACCCCTTCAATCAATAGGTAAAATACTTGGAAAAAGAGACCATACCACCATTATACATGGAGCAGAAAAGATATCTAAAGAAATAGCTAACAATGAAGTTACCAAAAATGTGATTGATATACTAATTAAAAAGATTAATCCAACATAATAGTTATCCACATAATGGTCTTTATATCCTGTTAATACTATGTGATTAGGATGTTGATTATATTTAACAGCTTTTCTGCATAAAATATTATGTTAACTAATTTCGAGTTATCCATAATTCTTTCACACCATTTACCTCGTTTCTTAACATAGTTTTTAAAGTGCTCAAAATCATATGTTTACTGGCCTTAGAATGGTTATTAACATATCCACACCCCCTACTACTACTACTACTTAATTTATATATATTATATATGCTATTTTTAACCACACACAACGTGAAAGGAGTTATGAACAAATGAAATTAATATTTACAAAATCTAATCTTTTAAAAGGGGTAGGCATAGTTCTGAAAGCTGTTCCTACTAGAACTACAATGTCTATACTTGAATGTATCTTAATTGATGCTACTTCAAATGAAATTAAGTTTACTGCAAATGATATGGAACTTGGTATAGAAACAAAAATTGAAGGTGATATTTTAGAAAAAGGTAAAATAGCGATTGATGCTAAAATCTTTTCAGAAATAGTAAGAAAATTGCCCGATAATGATATAACAATTGAAACAGACGAAAATTATAATGCGATTATTACATGTGAGAAATCTATGTTTAATATATCTGGCAAAGCAGGTGATGATTTTTCATATATTCCATTGATAGAAAAAAGTAAAGGTATAAAGCTACCTCAGTTTTATTTAAAAGAAGTAATTAATCAAACTATATTTTCAACAGCAGCTAATGATAATAATAAAATGATGACAGGTGAATTATTTGAAGTGCGTGATAATGAACTTAAAGTAGTTGCACTTGATGGTCATAGAATAGCAATCAGAACAATTAAATTAGATGGAAAAGCAGATGATATTAAAGTTGTGGTACCAGGAAAAACCTTAAATGAGATAAGCAAAATATTATCAAACGATGCAGATGCAATCGTAAATATATATTTTACAAATAATCACATATTATTCGAATTTGATAGTACCCTTGTAGTATCTAGATTAATAGAAGGAGAATACTTTAAGATAAATCAAATGCTTTCTAGTGATTATGAAACAAAGATATATGTAAATAAAAAAGAATTTTTAAATTGTATTGATAGAGCCACATTACTAATTAAAGAAAATGATAAAAAACCAATTATTATAAATATTACGGATGGTTCTTTAGAATTAAAGGTTAATTCAGCATTAGGATCCTTGAATGAAAATATTGATATTTCAAAAGAGGGAAAAGATATTATGATTGGATTTAATCCAAAATTCTTAATTGATGCATTAAGAGTAATAGAGGACGAAGAAATAAGTATATACCTTGTTAATTCAAAGGCACCTTGTTTTATTAAAGATAAAGAGGAAAAATATATTTATCTTATTCTTCCTGTAAATTTTAATGCTTAAAGTAATAATAGAAAGGTAGGTAAGTCGTAATGGAGATTATAAAATTAAGAGAAGAATATATAAAACTAGGACAAGCACTTAAAGCTGCTGGATTAGTTGAATCAGGAGCAGAGTCAAAAGATGTTATTTTAGATGGTTTTGTCAAAGTTAATGGAGATGTTGAATTTAAAAGAGGAAAAAAGTTACGTGCAGGAGATATTGTATCTTTTAATGAAAAACAAATTAAAATAGAAGAATAAAAGAATAATGAAAGAATAGTTGGTATATAAATGATAGTTGAATCCATAGAGTTAAAAAATTATAGAAATTATGAGACTCTAAATATGAAATTTGATAGTAAAACCAATATCATATATGGAGATAATGCACAGGGAAAAACCAATATTTTAGAAGCTTTGTATGTTTGTGCAACTACTCGTTCTCATAAGGGTAGCAAAGACAAAGAAATTATATCTTTTGAAAGTGAAGAAGCTCATATTAAAGTAATTGTAATTAAAAATGGAATAAACTATAGAATTGATATGCACCTAAAAAAAAATAAATCAAAGGGAATTGCAGTTAATGGAATTCCAATTAAAAAAGCAGTTGATTTGTTTGGAATTTTTAATATTGTATTTTTTTCTCCTGAGGATTTAAATATAATAAAAGATGGTCCTTCTGAAAGAAGAAGATTTATTGATATGGAACTTTGCCAATTAGATAAGATATATCTTTACAATCTAGTTAATTACAATAAAGTTTTGGTTCAAAGAAGTAAACTTTTAAAAGATTTAGGTTTTGATAAAAAAAATATGGAAACACTTGATATATGGGATATTCAATTAGTTAAGTTTGGAAAAGAATTGATTCAAAGAAGAATTGAATTTATAAATCAGATTAATTCAATTATTTATGATATACATAAAAAATTGAGTGGAAAAAAGGAAAATTTATTAATAAAATATAATCCTTCCATAAGCGCAGATGAATTTGCAAAAACTCTTTTTATTTCAAGAGAAAGAGATATTAAATATAAAGTAACTAGTTTTGGACCGCATAAGGACGATATTAGTTTTTATATAAATGATAAGGACGTTAGAAAATATGGTTCACAGGGGCAACAACGTACTTGTGCACTTTCTCTAAAGTTAGCAGAAATTGAATTGGTAAAAAAAATTATAAATGATACGCCAATTTTACTTCTTGATGATGTATTATCTGAACTCGACAGTAGCCGACAGAATTTTTTACTTGATAGCATTGGAGACATCCAAGCAATTGTTACTTGTACGGGTCTTGAAGAGTTCATTAATAATAGATTTAGTATTAATAAAATATTTAAAGTAATAGAAGGACAAGTGTCCTGTGAAAATTAAAGGATTAGGAGGAATTAAAGTGGAAGAATATGGTGCTGAACAAATTCAAATTCTTGAAGGTCTTGAGGCAGTAAGAAAAAGACCTGGTATGTATATTGGTACTACCTCTTCTAGAGGTTTACATCATCTAGTATATGAAATCGTAGATAATGCAATCGATGAAGCTTTGGCAGGATTTTGTAAAACTGTTAGCGTTCAAATAAATGCAGATAATTCAATTACTGTTATTGATGATGGTAGAGGAATTCCTGTAGAAATTAACCATAAAGCTGGTTTATCTGCCGTGGAAGTTGTATTTACAATGTTACATGCTGGTGGAAAATTTGGTGGTGGAGGATATAAAGTATCAGGTGGACTTCACGGTGTTGGTGCATCTGTAGTAAATGCATTATCCGAGTGGTTAGAGGTAGAAGTATGTAGAAATGGTCATGTATACAAGCAAAGATATGAAAAAGGAAAAGTTATGTATCCTCTTAAAATTGTTGGCGATTGTGATATTGAAAAGACAGGAACAAGAGTAATATTTTTACCAGATAAAGATATTTTCGAAGAAACTGTTTATGATTTTGATGTTTTAAAGCAAAGACTTCGTGAAATGGCATTTCTAACAAAAGGATTAAAGATAATCCTAAGTGATGACAGAGAAGAAAAGAAAGAGACAATATTTCACTATGAAGGCGGAATTAAGGCATTTGTTGAATATCTTAACAAAAGCAAAACTACACTTTACGATGAAATTGTATATTGTGAAGGAAGTAAAGATAAAGTTGAAGTTGAAGTTGCACTACAACACAATGATTCTTATACAGAAAGTACGTTTAGTTTTGTAAATAATATTAATACACCAGAAGGCGGTACACATCTTGCTGGATTTAAGAATGCATTAACAAAAACATTTAATGATTATGCAAGAACAAATAAGTTATTGAAGGATAATGATCCTAATTTAACTGGTGATGATATTAGAGAAGGACTTACAGCAATTGTAAGTGTTAAAATCGAAAATCCTCAATTCGAAGGTCAGACGAAACAAAAACTTGGTAATAGTGAAGTTAGAGCTGTAGTTGATAGTATTGTTAGTGAACAACTTACTTATTTTCTTGAGCTGAATCCTGTTGTGGCTAAAGTAATTTGTGAAAAATCACTTTTAGCACAAAGGGCGAGAGATGCGGCTAGAAAAGCAAGAGATTTAACAAGAAGAAAGACAGCTCTTGAAAATACAACTCTTCCAGGTAAATTAGCTGATTGTTCAGATAAAAACCCAGAAAATTGTGAAATATATATTGTCGAAGGTGACTCCGCTGGTGGTTCTGCAAAGACTGCTCGTAGTAGGGCAACGCAAGCAATACTTCCTCTTAGAGGAAAAATCCTTAATGTAGAAAAAGCAAGACTTGATAGAATTTTAGGAAATACTGAAATAAGAGCTATGATTACTGCATTTGGAACAGGAATTCATGATGATTTTGATATTGCAAAATTAAGATATCACAAAATCATTATTATGACAGATGCCGATGTGGATGGAGCTCATATTGCAACACTTTTACTTACATTTTTCTATAGATTTATGCCAGAACTTATAAAGCAAGGATATGTATATCTTGCCCAACCCCCTTTATACAAAGTAGAAAAGGGAAAAAAAGAATGGTACGCATATAGTGATGAAGAATTAAATAACATTATTACAGAAATTGGAAGAGATCAAAATAACAAGATTCAGCGTTATAAAGGTCTTGGTGAAATGGATGCAATACAATTATGGGATACAACAATGGATCCACATAAGAGGATTTTGTTAAAAATCAAGATGAATGAAGAAGCAAGTGCAGATATCGATGTTACATTCACAACCCTAATGGGCGATAAAGTTGAGCCAAGACGTGAATTTATAGAAGCACATGCAAAATACGTTAAAAATTTAGATGTTTGATATTTGATAAATGAGATACAATCAATAATTAGACACAAAAAGTATTTACCGAGTGGATTCAGCGAGGAGTGAAACCATTATATTTGTAGACACAGTATCAATTTATGTATAGAATTTATTTTTCCCCCGCAAGAATACAGGATTGGAATTCCATATACATATGTTTACAGGCGCATCTTGAGCGTAAGCTCAACTAAGCCTGTAAGCATATGTATATGGAATTCCAATCCGTCCGAATTATAAAAATCAATTCACACAGAAAGGAAACAAATAAAATGGATGAACATATCTTTGATAAAGTTCATGAAGTTGATCTTCAAAAGACGATGGAGAATTCATACATCGATTATGCGATGAGTGTTATTGCGGCTCGTGCTCTTCCAGATGTAAGAGATGGTCTGAAACCAGTTCAACGTAGAATATTATTTTCAATGATAGAATTAAATAATGGTCCTGATAAACCACACAGAAAATGTGCTCGTATTGTCGGCGATACAATGGGTAAGTACCATCCTCATGGAGATTCTTCAATTTATGAGGCAATGGTAAAACTTGCACAGGATTTTTCAACAAGATATCCTTTAGTAGATGGTCATGGAAATTTTGGTTCTATAGATGGTGATGGCGCTGCAGCAATGCGTTATACAGAAGCACGATTAAGCAAAATATCTATGGAAATGCTTGCTGATATAAATAAAAACACAGTTGATTTTATTCCTAACTTTGATGAAACAGAAAAAGAGCCAACAGTACTTCCTTCTAGATATCCTAACCTTTTGGTGAATGGTACATCAGGTATTGCTGTAGGTATGGCAACTAATATTCCCCCTCATAACTTAAGAGAAATCATTAGTGCGGTTGTTAAAATTATTGATAATCAAGTATTAGAAAATAGAGAGACTGAAATAGATGAATTATTAGCAATAGTTAAAGGCCCTGATTTTCCTACAGGTGCTACAATTCTTGGTAAAATTGGAATTGAAGAAGCTTATCGAACAGGTCGCGGTAAAATAAGAGTTCGTGCGATTACAGATATTGAGCCAATGAACAACAATAAAAATAGAATTATTGTAACTGAGCTTCCATATATGGTTAATAAAGCACGATTAATTGAAAAAATTGCAGAACTTGTAAGGGATAAGAAGATAGATGGAATAACTGATTTACGTGACGAGTCTGATAGAACTGGTATGCGAATTTGTATAGAACTTAGAAGAGATGTAAATGCTAATGTTATTTTAAATCAGTTATACAAACATACACAGTTACAAGATACATTTGGTGTAATAATGCTTGCACTTGTTAATAATGAGCCAAAAGTACTTAATTTATTCCAAATGCTTAACTATTACCTAATTCACCAGAAGGAAGTTGTTACAAGAAGGACACAATACGATCTTAATAAGGCACAAGAAAGAGCCCATATATTGCAAGGGTTAATGATTGCACTTGATAATATAGAGGAGGTCATAAGAATTATTCGTTCTTCACAAAATGTAACCATTGCCAAAGAAGGTTTGATAGAAAAATTCTCTTTATCAGAGGTACAGGCACAAGCGATTGTTGATATGAGACTTCGTGCTTTAACAGGATTGGAAAGAGCTAAATTAGAGGCAGAGTACAATGAATTAATGGCGAAAATAGCTGAATTAATAGCAATTCTTGGTGATGAAAAAAAGCTTCTAAATCTTATCAAAGAGGAACTTTTGATTATCGAAGCTAAATTTGGAGATGTTAGAAGGACTACAATTGGATTTGATGAATATGATATCACAATGGAAGATATGATACCAGACGAAAGTACCGTAATTGCAAGAACGAACTTAGGATACATTAAGAGAATGACACCAGATAATTTCAAGAGCCAGCACAGAGGTGGTAAGGGAATTAAGGGTATGCAGACGATTGATGAAGATTATATAGAAGATCTTTTGATGACAACATCTCATCATTACTTAATGTTCTTTACGAATACAGGTAGAACCTATAGACTCAAAGCTTATGAAATACCTGAAGCTGGCAGAACTGCAAGAGGAACTGCAATCATCAACTTACTGTTATTACAGCCAGGTGAGAAGATTACAGCAGTGATTCCAATAAAAGAATATGAAGATGATCATTATTTATTTATGACGACTAAAAAGGGTATTGTTAAGAAAACCCCAGTTAGCGCATATTCTAATATTAGAAAAACAGGAATTCAAGCAATTACGTTGAAAGAAGATGATGAACTTATCGAAGTTAAGCTTACAGATAAGACAAAAGATATTCTTCTTGTAACGAAGCTTGGCCAATGTATCAGATTTAAAGAGGCAGATGTGCGTCCAACAGGTAGAAGTGCGATGGGTGTTATCGGTATGAATCTGATAGATGAAGATGAGATAATAGGAATGCAACTAAACACACAAGGAGATTCTCTTCTTATCGTATCAGAACGTGGTATGGGTAAGAGAACCTTAATGGACGAATTTACAGTTCAGCATCGTGGTGGTAAAGGCGTTAAATGCTATAAGATTAATGAAAAGACTGGTAATGTAATTGGCGTTAAAGCCGTTGATGAAACAAGGGAAATTATGATTATTACTACAGAAGGAATAATTATACGTCTTAAAGTTCAAGATATTTCACAACTTGGAAGAATTACATCAGGTGTAAAGTTAATTAATCTTGCGAATGGTATCAAGGTAGCAACAATTTCTAAAATCAGAAGTAATCCAAACGATGAAAATGATAACGAAGTTGAAGGTTTTGAAGCAGATGAAGATGATATCGATATTTCAGATGAAGCACAAGTAACAGATGAAGTTGAGATAATAGAAGAAGTAAAGATAACGGATGTTATAGATGAAATTGAGAAGAAAGAAGACTCAGAGGAAATCTAAATAACAGATATATAAAAAAAAGAAGATGAGTCATATGCCATTTGGTTAAAAAACCAAATTAGTATATGACTCATCTTTTTGAATTCTACGTATTTTCAATGGAATATCAATCATTTATTGTATAAATATGTATCATATGATACTATAAAATACGAAAAAGTCATTTTTAATTTACAATAAAAATTAAATTTTAAAATATATAGGAAAGAGGTATCATAGTGAGGAATGTACATGTAGATATAGTGACTGAAAATGTTAAAAAAATGTGTATTGAAGCAAATTATTATCTTTCAGAAGACATGAAAAAGGTATTTAACCAAGCGGTAGAAGATGAAAAATCACCACTTGGAAAGCAGATTCTCAATCAATTAAAAGAAAATCTTGATATCGCATCAAAAGACATGATACCAATTTGTCAGGATACGGGAATGGCAGTTATTTTTATTCAAGTTGGGCAAGAGATTCATTTTGAAGGTGGAAATATTACAGATGCAATTAATGAAGGTGTTAGACGTGGATATATAGATGGATATTTAAGAAAGTCCGTTGTAAAAGATCCTATTTTTCGGGAAAATACGAATGACAATACACCCGCTGTAATTCATTATGAAATTGTTGATGGTGATAAGATTGATATTACTGTTGCGCCAAAAGGATTTGGAAGCGAAAATATGAGTCGCGTATTTATGTTAAAACCAGCGGATGGAATTGAAGGCGTGAAAGAGGCCGTTCTTACAGCTGTGAAGGACGCTGGTCCTAATGCTTGCCCTCCAATGGTAGTAGGAGTAGGAATAGGTGGTACATTTGAAAAATGTGCGATTCTTGCAAAAAAAGCGCTTACCAGAAATCTTGAAGAATCATCATCAATTCCATATGTGTGTGATCTTGAAGTTGAGTTATTAGAAAAAATTAATAAGTTAGGAATTGGACCAGGTGGGTTAGGAGGAACAAAAACTGCACTTGCAGTAAATGTGGAA